>Ga0190344_1000001_pt1 | contig 252778 bp, 228 predicted proteins | sample 48721323_MG_FD_161662 | JGI IMG/M metagenome (GOLD analysis project Ga0190344, IMG submission 161662) | Hydrothermal vent microbial mat bacterial communities from Southern Trench, Guaymas Basin, Mexico - 4872-13-2-3_MG | ecosystem: Environmental > Aquatic > Marine > Hydrothermal vents >... | reverse complement strand
TGCAGCAGGATGTTGTAGGTCAGCAGGGCACGGTTCATGGTCATGTGCAGGCGGATGGGGGCCCTCAACTTCAAGTTGCCAGTTATCAGTTATCAGTTACCAGTTATCGGTTATCAGTTATCAGTTACCAGTTACCAGTTATCGGTTATCAGTTATCAGTTGTCAGTTGTCGGGGCCGTTGTGCGGATCCCAAATTCCAGGTTTCAGGTGTGCGATTTCCGGTGCCAGGACGTACCTGGAGGCGACATCCTGGTTTTTCGACTGGAACCCGAAACCTTCCACGCCGGCGTACGGCGGCTCAGCTGATGACTTTACGCAACCCCGCGAAGCGGTCCGCGCGGGCCGCGCCACGCTCGCTTCAGTCCACCGCCAGCATCACCACCCCGGCGATGCAGGCGAACAGCAGGTTGGCGGCCCAGGCGGCCACCAGCGGCGGCAGCATCTCCCCGTAACCCAACGACAGGCAGAAGCTGAAAAACACCCAGTAAAGAAAGGCCAGCCCCAGCCCGATGGCCACCGCCAGGGCCAATCCCCCGTGGGCCAGGCGGTGCAGGCCGATGCCGGCGCCCACCACGGCCAGGATCAGGCAGATGACCGGGAAGGCCAGCTTGGCCTGCAGATCCACCCGGTACGCGCCGGCGTCGTAGCCTTCGGCCGCCATTCGCTCGACGTGCCGGCGCAGTTCGCCGTAGCTCATTTCGCTGCCCTCGCGCGCGGCCCGGCTCAGGTCTTCGGGCGCCAGCTCCAGCGCCGCGGTCAACGTGTCGTGGAAGGTGACCGTCATCGCCCCGCCCCCGGGCCGGCGGCGCTGGGCCATGACCCCCACCAGCCGCCATCGCCCGTCGCGGTACGACCCGGCCTCGGCATCGAGGCGTTCCACCAGCCTGAAGTCGTCGTCGAAGCGGTTGACCGTCAGGCCGTAGGCGGTTCGGCTGGGGCCGTGGTAGTGCTGCAGAAAGACGATCGAGCGCCTCCCCTTGACCCAGATGTTGTGCTGCCGGGAGACCAGCATGGCCTCCTGTCGCACCTCCCCCCGCCAGATGCGGTTGGCCCGGTCCATGGTGGGCGGCACCACCGCCTCGGAGAGGAAGAACAGCAGGATGGTGGACAGGATCCCCAGCGCCACGATCGGCCGCATCAACCGGCCGAGGCCCACCCCCCCGGCCCGCAGGGCCAGCAGCTCGTTGCGCTTGTTCATCAACCCGAAGGTGATGGTAACGGCCAGCAGCAGGCCCAGGGGCATCACCTGGGCCACGATGAACGGCAGCTTGTAGGTGAGGTAGGCCAAGGCCCGGTCCAGCGGAACGTTTTTTTCGAGAAAGTTGTCCACCTTCTCGAAAAAATCCACCGCCAGATACACCCCCACCACCATCACCAGGACGATGGCGGCCATGCGCAGGATCTCGCGGATCAGGTAGCGGTCTATGATGGACACGACGGGTCACCTCATGGGCCACAGGCGCCACTGCACCGGCCGCTCCCGGGCCGCGCGCGCCATGAGCCAGAACCCGAAGGCGGCGCTGACGGCGTTGGGCAGCCACATGCCCACCACCGGGGTCAGGTACCCGGCCTCCCCCAGGATCTTGCCGGCCGACAGCAGCAGGTAGTAGGCCAGGAAGCTCGCCAGCCCCAGGCCCAGCCCGAAGGAGCGCCGCGCCGTGCGGGACTGGATCCCCAGGGGCAGGGCCATGAATCCCAGGCAGAGACAGGCGGCGGGGATGGCCAGCTTCTGGTGCCAGGCGAGGCGGGCGGAAAAATAGCGTTGATCGTCCGGGGGCAGGGAATCGATCCAGCGCCCCAGCTCGGCAAACCCCATTTCGTCCTCGGAAGGCGGGGCCGCCACGGCGGCCCTGGACGGCTTGACCTTCAGGGCCACCTCGTAGCTCTCGAAGCCGATGGTATCGGCGGTGCGGCCGGCCAGGTCCACCCGGTGCACCGTGCCGCCGAAGAGTTCGAGGTGATAGGCGTTATTTCCGGCCTCGGCCACCAGGCGCCCCCGGGGGGCGACGATGGCGATCTTGAGCGGCCGATGGCGCCGGTCCTCGATGAACACGTCCCTCAGCTCCCGGGTGCCCGGATCGATGCGGCTGACAAACAGCATCACCCCGTCGAAGGCGTCGTTGAAGGTGCGCTCCTTGAGCACCAGGCTCAGGTCGGTGGCGCGGGTGGCCTGCGCCACCAGCCCCTTCAGTGCCAGCCGCCCCCGGGGGGCGGCCCAGAGGGTGATCAGCAACGTGATCAGGCAGCCGATGAGGGCGAAGGTCATCACCGGCAGCAGCAGCCGGTAGACGCTGATTCCCCCGGCTTTCAGGGCCACGATCTCGTTGTCCCCCGAAAGCCGCAGCAGGGTGAGCAGGATCGCCATCATCACCGACATGGGCACGACGAACTCGAGAAAGCGCGGCGTGGCGTACACGAGCATCAGGGCCACGGCGCCCAGCCCGATGCGGTAGTTGACCACCATGTTGGTGATCTCCAGGATGCGCGTCATGAGAAAGACGAAGGTGAAAAACACCAGGTTGAGGGCGAAGGGCGGCAAAAATTCGCGCAACAGGTACCGGTCGATGAGCGTGCTCACGCGTCTTCACCTTCGCGGCCGTCGCCGAACTGCATCCGGTAAAGCTTGCAGTACTCGCCCCCGCGCTCGATCAACTGACGGTGGGTGCCCTCTTCCACGATCCGCCCCGCCACCACCACGGCGATGCGGTCGGCCCGCTCCACCGTGGACAGCCGGTGGGCGATGACGAAGGTGGTGCGGCCGCGCATGAGGTTTTCCAGCGCCTTTTGCACCAGCATCTCCGCTTCGGTGTCCAGCGACGAGGTCGCTTCGTCCAGGATCAGGATGGGCGCATCCTTGATCAGGGCCCGGGCGATGCACAACCGCTGTTTTTCCCCCCCGGACAGCCGCCCCCCCAACTCGCCGATGTTGGTGTCGTAGCCCCGGGGCAGGCTGCGGATGAACGGATCGGCATAGGCGGCGGTGGCCGCGGCGATGATCTCCTCTTCGGTGGCGCCCGGGCGGCCGTAGGCGATGTTGCTGCGCACCGTGTCGTTGAACAGGATCGGCTCCTGGGTCACCAGGGCGATCTGATCCCGCAGGGAGGCGATGGTAATGTGCCGGAGATCCACCCCGTCGATGGTGATCCGGCCGCGGGTGACGTCGAAAAAGCGCGGAATCAGGTTCACCAGGGTCGTCTTGCCCCCGCCGCTCATGCCCACCAGGGCCAGCACCTCGCCCTCGCGCACGCTCAGATCGATGCCTTGCAGGACCCAGGCCTCCTCGTAGCGGAACCACACGTCGTGAAAGGCCACCCGGTGGGGCCGGCGCGCCAGGACCTGCGCGTCGGGGACCTCGATAATCTCCGAGGGTGTCTCGATGATGTCGAACACCCGGTCCAGGGCCGCCAGCCCCTGCTGGACGGTGTTGTTGAGAGCGCTGAGCTTCTTGACCGGATCGTAGAGCATCAGCACGGCGGCCATGAAGGAGAAGAAGGTGCCGGCGGTGGAAGTGCCGTCGATGACCTTGGCCCCGCCGTACCAGATGATGAAGGCGATGCCCAGGCCGCCGAGAAACTCCATCACCGGCGACGAGAGGCTGCGGGCCACCACGGCCCGGATCTCCACCCGGAACAGGTGCTCGCACTTCTCCCGGAACCGCTTTTTCTCGTGGGCCTCCATGCCGAAGGCCTTGACGATCTTGTTGCCGGCGATGGTCTCGTGGAGAAACACGCTCATGTCGGCCATGGCCTCCTGGCAGCCGGTGCTGGCCCGGCGCACCCGCCGGCCGAACTCCACCACCGGGAAAAAGGCCGCCGGCAGGATCACCAGGGCGAAGAGGGCCATCTTCCAGTCCCGGTAAAAAATGACGAAGACCAGCCCCAGGATGGTGAAGGCGTCCCGCAGGCTGCTGGTCACCGCCACCGACACCATCGCCTTGATGATGTTGACGTCGTTGGTGATGCGGCTCATCAGCACGCCGGTGCGCTCGCGCTGGAAAAAAGAGATGGGCAGGTCCTGGATGCGGTCGTAGAGCCGGGTGCGCAGGGTCAGGATGATGCGCTCGCCCACGTAGCTCATCAGGTAGCTCTGGACGTACATGCCCACGCCGCGGGCGAAGTAGATCCCGATGATCGCCAGCGGGATCAATTTCAGCATGGTGCGGTTGCGCTCGAAGAAGATATCGTCGAGCACCGGCTTGACCAGGTAGGCGGTGGCGGCGGTGGCCCCGGCGATGACCAGCATGCAGATCATCGACAAGGCCAGCCGGCCCCAATGAGCCCGGATCAGGGCCAGCAACTGGCGGTGCCGGTCGCTCAGGTGAATGGAGGAAGCTGCCATAATCACATCATCTCACTTGGATGAAAAATCAGCGGTAAGCATGCGCCAGGCGATAGCCGCGACCCGTTCGCCGGCCCCCGGCGCTCCGAGGCGGAGGCGCACCCGGGCCAGGGCGGTCCGCATGGCCCGGCGCCGGGCCGGATCTTCCAGCAGCGACAGGACATGGCCGGCGATGTTTTCGCCGGTGACCTGGTCCTGGATCAGTTCCGGCACCACCGGGGCCCCGGCGATGAGGTTGGCCAGGCCGATGAACGGCACCCGGATCAGGGCCCGGCCCAGCCGGTAGCTCAGGGCCGACACCTTGTAGACGATGATGGTCGGCGTACCGGCCACCGCCGCCTCCAGGGTCACGGTGCCCGAGGCGGCCACCACCAGGGTGCTTTCGGCCAGGATGCCGCGGACGCCGCCGGTCACCGTGTCCAGGGAAACCGGCGGATTGGCGTCCGCGATGATGCGGTGGACGAAAGCCGGGTCCACGCCCGGGGCGATGGACACCGTCCAGCGAACGTCGGGACGCCGCCGGGCCACCTGGCAGGCGGCGGCCAGCATCTGGGGCAGGTGGCGCTCGATCTCCCGGTCCCGGCTGCCGGGCAGCAGCCCCACCCGCGGCGGCCCCGGGGGCTCGACGCTCGGCGGCGGCGCCGCGTCCATCAACGGGTGCCCCACGAAGGTCACCGGCACCCCGTGACGGCGGTAGAGGGACGCCTCGAAAGGCAGGATCACCGCCATGTGATCCACCCGCTGGGCGATCCGGCGGATGCGGCCGGGACGCCAGGCCCAGATCTGGGGGCCGATGTAGTAGAGCACCGGGATCCCCAGGCGCCGGGCCGTGGCCGCCACCATGAGATTGAAATCCGGCAGGTCGATGAGCACCAGCAGGGCCGGCCGCCGCCGGGCCAGGGCCCGGCGCACCCGGCCCAGGGCGTCGGCCAGGGCCCGGGCCTTGAACGCCACCTCGGTGATGCCCACCACCGCCAGGGCGGCGGCATCCACGATGATCTCCACCCCGGCGCTGCGCAGGGCCGGGCCGCCCACGCCGAAACAGGCCAGGTCCGGCTGGCGCCGCCGCAGCGCCCGCACGAGGCCGGCGCCGTGGGCATCGGCCGATGCCTCGCCGGCGATGATCATCAGGGGGCCGGGATTCACGACGCCCCTCTCTTGGCCGCCGGGGCGCCGCCTGAAGCCTCGATCTGCGCCAGGATCCGCAGGGCCACGTCCAGGGCCGCGCGGCCCATCCGCCCGGTCACCTCGGGGGCGCGGCGCCGGCACACCGCTTCAACGAAGGCGCGGATCTCGTCGGCCAGGGCGTCGCCGGCCTCCATTTGTCGCGCGTCGCTCCGCAGGCCGGGAGGCGGAACGGCGGGATCGATCCTCACCACGGCGAGGCGGCGCTGGCCGAAGTCCACCTCCAGGCAGCCGTCGGCCTGGTAGAGATGCATGCGCCGCTCGCTGTGGGCGGCCAGGCGGCTGGCGCTGAGGTGGGCCACGCACCCGTTGGCGAACTCCAGGCGGGCGCTGGCCACGTCCGCCTGGGGCGAGACAACGGCCAGGCCCGTGGCCCGGATGTCGCGCACGGGCGCCGGCACCAGGTGCAGGATGATCTCGATGTCGTGGATCATCAGGTCCAGGACCACCGGCACATCGGTGCCCCGGGGGGTGTAGCTGTTCAAGCGGCGGGCTTCGATGAAGCGCGGATCGCCGATCTGGTCCCGTGCGGCCGCCAGGGCAGGGTTGAAACGCTCCAGGTGGCCTACCTGGATCAGGCGGCCCCGCGCCTCGGCCAAGTCGATGAGGGCGTCGGCTTCGGCCAGGGTGACGGTGATGGGCTTTTCAATGAGCACGTCGGCGCCGTGGGAGAGAAAATCCCGGCCGACTTCGAAATGCGCCGGGGTGGGTACCACGATGCTCACCGCATCCACCTGCCCCAGCAGCCGGCGGTAGTCGCCGTAGGCCCGGCAGCCCACCTCGGCGGCGACCTGCTCGGCCCGGCCGAGATCGCTGTCGGCCACCCCCACCAGCTCGACCCCCTCGAGGCCGGCGTACTTGGCGGCGTGAAACCGGCCCAGGTAGCCGACGCCCACCACCGCGACCCGCAGTCGACTCATCGCTCGTCCCCCTCCTCCGGCCATCCAACGATGGCGATGCCGTGGAGATCCGCCAGGGCGATCATCTCCTCACGGTCGAACACCACGGCCCGGCCGGCCTCCACCGCAAGGGCGCGGATTCCGGCCGCGTGCATGCTGGCCACCGTTTCCACCCCCACCGCGGGCATGTCAAAGCGCAGGTCCTGCGTCGGCTTGGAGACTTTCACCGCCACGGCCTCCCCCCTGCCCAGGGCGCCCCCCCGGCGCAGGGTGGCGTCGGTGCCGTCGATGGCCTCCACCGCCAGCACGGTGCCGCCGCCCACCACCACGCACTGGCCGATGTCCAGGCGGCCGATTTCCCGGGCGATGTCCCAACCGAGGCGCAAATCGGCCATCTCGCCGCGGCCGGGGCGCCGCCGGGTCCAGCAGCCGGACGGCGCCAGCATTTCGGGCAGCAGGAAGGTGGCGGGTCGCACCCGGATCCCCTCGGCCTCGAGGAGGCCGGCGAACGCCCTGAGCAGCCTGTCGTCGTGGGTGTGGCGCATGCGCACCAGCAGCCCGATGGCCTTGGCGTCCGGCCGCACGTTGGTGAACATCCGCGTCTTGGTGATCCGCCCCATCATCACCGCCTCGTTGACGCCGTGGGTTTTGAAAAACCGCACCAGCCGCCCCACCTGCCCCAGGTAGAACCACTCGATGGCGGCGACCTCACCGGCCAGGGCCGCCTCGGTTTCCCCGTGGTAGGCGGCGGCGATGACCCGGTACCCCCGGGCCGCGGCCCGGCGGGCGAAAACGAGGGGAAATTGACCGCCGCCGGCAATCAAACCGATCGATTGCATGCAGTTCTCCGAAAAGGGCGTCGCCGCCCGCCTAACGGGTAATGCCCCGCTGGGAAGACTTGAGAAACGCGATGAACTGGACGACTTCGGGCGTGGGCGGCACCTCGGCCTCGACCCGGGACAAGGCCTCCTTGAGCGTCAGGCCGAAGCGAAACACGATGCGGTAGGCCTTTTTCAGGGCCGCCAGGGTCTCCTGGGAAAAACCGTGGCGCTGGAGCCCGACCCGGTTGAGCCCGTGGAGGGTGGCACGATCCCCGGCGGCGATCACGAAAGGCGGGATGTCCTTGACCACGGCCGACTTGCCGCCGATGAAGGCGTAATCGCCGATGCGAACGAACTGGTGAACGGCCACCAGGCCGCCCACGGTGGCATGATCGCCGATCTCGATGTGCCCGGCCAGGGTGGTGTTGTTGGCCATGATCACGTGCCGGCCGATGCGGCAGTCGTGGGCCACGTGGGTATAGGCCATGAGAAAGCAGCCCTCGGCGATCTCGGTGATCCCCCCGCCGAAGGCAGTGCCGCGATGGATGGTGACGAATTCGCGCAGGGTGCAGCCGTCACCGATGCGCAAGACGGTCTCCTCGCCCTGGAACTTGACCGACTGGGGCACCCCGCCCACGGCGGCGAACTGAAAGATGCGGCAATCGCGGCCGATCTCGGTGTAGGGGTCGATGACGGTGTGGGAGCCCACCGTGGTACCGTCGCCGATGCGCACGTGGTCGCCGATGACCGCGTAGGGGCCGATGGTGACCCCGGCGCCGATCTCGGCGCCGGGGTCGACGATGGCCGTCGGATGAATCATGGTTTTCCTCCAAAGGTGGCCATCAGCTCGGCCTCGGCGGCCAACTGGCCCTCAACGGTAGCCGTGGCGGCAATCTTGGCGGCCCGGGTGCGAAAATTCAGGAAGCGAGCTTCCAGGATCAACTGGTCCCCGGGCACCACCGGCCGGCGGAACCGCACCCGGTCCATGCCGGTGAAATAGAGCAGCTCGTTTTCCGCCGGCTGGTGGGAGGCGAGCACCAGCAGCCCCCCGGCCTGGCCCATGGCCTCGAGCATGATCACCCCCGGCATTACCGGCAGGTCGGGAAAATGCCCCTGGAAAAACGGTTCGTTGATCGTCACGTTCTTCAAGGCCCGGATCCGCCTTCCCACCTCCAGCGTCAGCACCCGGTCCACCAGCATGAAGGGGTAGCGGTGGGGCAGCGCCGCCATGATCTTGCGGATGTCATAGGCCAATTCGCTCATGGCGCCTCCTGCGCCCTTCGGGGCTGCCTTTCGTCTCCGGCGGCGGGGGACCGGTCCGCCGTTTCCAGGTCCTTCAATCGTTTTTCCAATTGCCGCAGGCGGCGGGCCATCTCCGGCAGCTGCGGGGTGAGCCGCTGCACCCGGAGCCATTGTCCATGGGGCATCTGCGGGGTTCCGGAAACCACCTCCCCCGCCGCCACCGACCGCGCCACCCCGGCCCGGGGGCCCACGGTGGCCTGATCGCCGATGGACAGGTGCCCGGCCACCCCCGCCTGGCCGGCCAGGATCACCTGCCGGCCGATGGTCACGCTGCCGGATATGCCCACCTGGGCCACGATGACGGTGTCTTCGCCCACGGTGACGTTGTGGGCGACGTGCACCAGGTTGTCCGTCTTGACGCCCCGCTGCAACCAGGTGCGCCCGTAGGTGGCCCGGTCGATGGTGTTGCCGGCGCCGATCTCCACATCGTCGTCGATCTGGACGATACCCCGGTGGGGGATCCGGACGTATTGCGCCCCTTGCCGGGCGTAACCGAAACCGTCGGAGCCGATGACGGTGCCCGACTGGATGCGCACCCGGGCGCCGATGCGGCAACCGGCCAGAATCGTCACTTGCGGGAAGATTTCGCTGTCGGCGCCCACCGTCACGCCGTCTCCCAATACCACCTGGGGATGGAGGATCACCCCCGGTCCCAGGGTGACCCCGTCGCCGATCACCACCTGGGGACCGATGGAAACCCCTTCCGCGCACTGAAAGCGCGACCCGATCACGGCCGTCGGCGCGATGCCCGGGGCCGGCCGCTGGCGCGGGTAAAACTGGCGCAGGATCAGGGCAAAGGCCGCCTGGGGGGAGTCGGCCTCGATGCTGTCGCGCCCGGCCACCGCGGCGCCGCGGGGGACGACGAAGGCGCCGGCCCGGGAGGTATCCAAGCGCTTGAGAAACGGCCCCACGGCAAAGCTGATCTCGTCGCCCGAGGCCGCTTCAAAAGGCGCCGCACCGCTGATGCGGCGGCCGGGATCGCCCCGGCATTCTCCCCCCACCAGCTCGGCGAGCCGGGCCAGGGTCCATGCCTGGGGTGGTTGCGTGAATTGCTTCATTGGTGAAAGGTGATTTCCAACCCCGGAGACCACCGCGGGCGCAAAGGGAAAAAGTCTCGGTGGTCTCCGGGCAATCTATGGTTATGGCCGCATCTGCCGTGATTCATCGGTTCTGCGAGATTTTCATCTAATCGCCCTTGGCGAACTGGGCATCGTAGCGCCGGATGATCTCATCGGTGACGTCGATCTCGGCCGGCGCCCAGATCACCCCCGCCTCCTGTTTCTCGATCATCAGGGTAAACCCCTTTTCCTCGGCAAAGGCTTTGGCCAGGGTGTCGACCTCGTGGCGGATCTTGCTCATGGCCCGGATCTGCATCTCACGGGCCCGCTTGGCGAATTCCTGCTGGGATTCACGAAAGTCGTTGACCTGGATGCGAAATTCGCGCTCCTTCTCCTCCCGCGCCTCCCTGCTCATTACCTGGGCATCCTTCTGGAGCTGCGCTTTCATCTTCTCCAGCTCCTCGCCCTTGGCCTTTAGTTCCGATTCCAGCCGGCGGCCCTCCCGGTTGATCGTCTCCTGGGCCGCCTTGCCGGCCCGGGAGACGTCCAGGATCCGCTGGAAATCGATGATGGCGATGCGCACCTCGGCGGCCCCGGCAATGGCCCCCATCCCCATGACCACCGCCAACGCCAACGCCAACACCATCCAGGGCATCTTCGTCTTCATCTTGTCTCCTCTTATCTTCTCGTCCCAGGCTAGGCGAAAACACCTGAAAAATTCAAATGACCAATCGTTTTCCTTCGCGTTCTTTTCGTCCTCGCGCTTCCGTCAAAAAACCGCTCCCATGGTGAACTCCCAGCGCCCCCCCTCGCCAAAGCCCGGCACGGGATCGAGGATGTGCCCGTACTCGACCCGGATGGGCCCCACCGGCGAGTACCAGCGGATTCCCGCACCGGCGCTCTCGCGCAGCCGTCCGAAATCCACCGTTTCATCGCTGCCGAAGACTTCTCCGGTATCGAAAAAGACGACCCCCATGACCCCGCTTTTCTCGTCGATGGGAAAGACCAGTTCGGCGTTGAATTGCACGTACTTGTCCCCGCCCACGCTGATGAGCTGGTCCGGGTAGCGCCGGCTGGGCTCCTGGGGCGCCAGGTCGTGCCAGCGAAAACCGCGCAGCGAGTTGATGCCGCCGAGGTAGAATTTTTCATAGTCCGGCAGCAGCTTGCCGGAAACGTCCTCGATCATCCCGCCCTTGGCCCGCAGAAAACCGGTGAATTTCCTGGACAGGGGAAAGTACCAGCCGGTTTCGGCCTCGGTCTTGATGAAACCCACCTCTCCGCCCAGCCCGGCGTACTCGAGGCTGATGCTGTGCATCGATCCCCTGGTGGGGTTAAACAAGCGGTTGCGCGAGTCGTAACGGATGGCCACCTCGGTGCTGCTGGTGAGGTTCTCGCCTTCCATCTGCCAGATGGACTCGGAGGCATCCTCCGTGATTTCGGTGACCTCGGACAGGTCGATGCGGTAGCCCCAGTAGAGGCGCACGTTCTCCCAGAAGGGATAACTGAAACGCAAGGCGCCACCGAGGCTGTCCTTGTCGTAGTAGTCGTAATCCACCTCCCAGTCGTAGGCCTCCACCGTGGCCGACAGCGGGATGTCAAAGAGCCAGGGCTCGGTGAAACTCAGGCTGAACTTGTTGGTCACCCCGCCCAGTTGGGCCCTGGCCTGGAGCACCTGGCCGAGGCCGCGGAAGTTGCGCTGGGAGATGGAGAACATGGTGAAGGCATCTTCGACGCTGCTGTAACCGCCGCCGAAGGTAAAGGCCCCGGTGGGTTTCTCGGCCACCTCCACCTTGAGCACCATGCTGTCTTCGCTGGCGCCCCGGATCGTGTCCACCTTGACGTCCTCGAAGTAGTCGAGACGAAAGAGGTTGCGCACCCCCTTTTTCAGTTTGACGCCGTTGTAGAGCTCCTGCTCATAGACCTCCAGCTCCCGCCGGATCACCTTGTCGCGGGTCTTGGTGTTGCCGGCGATGACGATCTTTTCAAAGTAGACCAGCGGCCCCTTGGTGGCGACGAAATCGACGTCCACCGTGAGGGTCTCCGGGTGCGGCACCACCTTGGGCGATATCTCCGCGTAAGCGTATCCTTCGTCGGAATACAGGTCGGTGAGCATCAGCACGTCGTTGCGGACCGTCTCCCGGCTGAAATAGTCCTCCTTGGCAATGCGCAGCTTCTCGACGAACTTTTCGGCCGGCCCCAACAGGTCCCCGCTCACCGTGACGTTGCCCACCTTGTAGCGGGGGCCTTCGTCGATCTTGAAGGTGACACGGATCCCTTCGGGCAGGTATTCCACCACCGGATCGGCCACCTTGGCCTGGATGTAGCCGTTGTTGTGGTAGTAGGCCATGATCTGGCCCACGTCCTGGTTGAGCACTTCCTGGTTGAGTTCACCGGCGGAGGTGATCCAGGAGAACATCGAGGCTTCCGAGGTCTTGATCAGCTTCTTGAGCCGCTTGTCGGGCACCTCCGCGTTGCCCTCGAAGACGATTTTCTCGATGCGGATCTTCTCGCCTTCCTCGATGTTCAGCTCCAGGTCGGCCTGGTTGTTGTCCAGGGGCACGATGGTATGGGTGATCCGGACGTTGTGGTAGTTTTTGTCCTTGTAGAGGGTTTCGATGCGCTCGATGTTGTTGCGGATCCGGGCCAGGTTGACGATGGAGCCGGTGCTCAGGGTCATGGCCTCGCGGATCTTCTCGTCGTCGAAGTGACGGTTGCCCTTGATGTGAATCGCCCGCAGGGTCGGCTTTTCCTTCACCACGAAAATGACCCGCTTGCCGCCGGGCGCCGCCTCGGACTCGACACGGATATCGTCGAAATATCCCATGGCGAACACGGCCTTCAGGTCCTCCGACAGGATCTTGGGATCGTAGGGATCCCCCGGTGCGCTGCGGATGACCCGCTCGATGGCATCGGCCTCGATGCGCTGGTTGCCTTGGATGTCGATGGCGAGGATTTTCTCCCGCTGAAAGATCCGGTCCGAGGCGTCCCGGGCCATGGACGCCAAGACCGTTGCCATGTCTTCGGTGCGCCCCTCGTAGAAAAGGGTCTCGGTCTGCCCCGAGAGAACCTCCACCAGGCGGCTGTCGATGGAAAACCGCTCGCCGATCCAGGTGGCGCTGCCCCACAGGGCATAGTCCGCCGCCCGCTGCCGGGCGTAATCCACGATGGCTCCGGGGCCGCCGTCCAGCAGGACCGCCAAGGCCTCGGGCGCCAGGTCGACCTTTTCGACGCTGGCCCCGGCCGCGGTGAGACGATTGGCCGCAATCCCCATCATCCGGGCGCCCAACCCCGCATCCGCTGCTTGCGCATGGACGCGCAGGGGCAGCACCAGGACCTTGACCGGACCCGCCGTCTGGGCCTGGAGGGCCGTCGGTATCAGTCCGCCGGCCACCCAAAGCACCAGGGCCCACCACAAGAGCGTCGCCGGCATGCCGCGACCCCGCAATGACGTCGTCCCATCCCATTGCCGTTCCGATACACATCGATGCAAGTCGCTCATAAGCACTCCAGCAAGCGCGGGGTTCGACCCGGCAAGGCAATCGTTCATTGCGCCGGCACCAGCCGGCCGTCGACCAGGGTCTCACGGCGGGCCATCAAGGCGGCCAGCTCCGGGTTGTGGGTCACCACCACCATGGCCATTTTCAGATCGGCATTCAGCTCGGCCAGCAAATCATGTACCTGCTGGCTGTTTCGCTTGTCAAGGTTGCCGGTGGGTTCGTCCGCCAGCAGCAGCGGCGGGTTCATCACCAGGGCCCGGGCCAGGGCCACGCGCTGCTGCTCGCCCCCCGACAGGTCCACCACCCGGTGCCGCAGCCGCTGGCCCAAACCGACCCGCACCAGGATCGCCTCGGCCGCCGCCTCGGCCTGCTGCCTTGCCATGCCGTTGATAAGACACGGCATCATGGCATTTTCCAGAGCGTCGAACTCCGGCAGCAGGTGGTGGAACTGAAACACGAAGCCGATCTTTTCGTTGCGCAGCCGGGCCAGTGCCTCGGCCTTCAAGCCTTCAACGAGACGGCCGGCGATGCGCAGGCGGCCTTCGTCCGGCCGATCCAGGGTCCCCAGGATATGCAGCAGGGTCGACTTGCCGATTCCCGAGGCTCCCACCACCGCCAGGGTTTCTCCCGGCTCCAGGCACAACTCGGCGCCGTCGAGAATCGTGATCCGGGACCGGGCCGTCTCGAATCGCTTTACCAGCCCATGGGCCTCGATGAGGGCTTGGTGGCCTCCGGGGGCGGCATCAGCCATGACGGATCGTCTCCACGGGGTTGAGCCGCGCGGCCTGGCGGGCCGGATAAAGCGTGGCGACCAGGCAGATGGCCAACGCGGCGACGGCGATAACCGCCACGTCGCCCAGGGCCAGCCGGACCGGCAGGCGCGTGACGTAAAAGATCTCTCCGGGCAGCCGGATCAGGTCGTAGCGGCCCAGCAGCCAGCAGAGACCAAGCCCGACGGCAGTGCCCAAAACAATGCCCAGGGCGCCGATGGCCAGGCCGTTGCGCACAAAGATCCGCCCGACGGCCCGGTCAGTGGCCCCCATGGTCTTGAGGATGGCGATGTCCTTGGCTTTTTCCATCACGGTCATGATCAGGGCGCTGGCGATGTTCATCGCCGCCACCAGAACGATCAGGGCCAAGATGATGAACATGGCCACCCGCTCCAGGCGCAGGGCTGAAAAAAGACTGCGGTTGAGCTGCATCCAACTGCGGGCCCGGAAACCGGGGCCCAGGGCCGCCTCGATGGCCGCGGCCACCCGGTCGGCGGCGTAGATGTCCCCCACCTTGACCTGAATTCCGGTGATGGGGCGCGACAAACGCAGCGCCCGCCGCGCGTCGTCCAGGAGGGCAAACGCCGTGGCCCCGTCATAGAGGTACAAGCCGGAAGTAAAAACTCCCGCCACCCGGAAAGGGCGCATCGCCGGCACATGCCCGATGGGCGACAGCATCCCGCCAGGGGTGACGAGGAAAACCCGGTCCCCGGCCAAGACGCCCAACTGCCTGGCCAGCTCGGCGCCCAACAGCAGGGGAGGCGCCACCGCGGGGTCGCCCCGTGACAGGGCGTTGAAATCGACCCGTCCGTCCAGCACGGCGGCCGTCCGCGCCGGGTCGATGCCCCGCAGCGTCACCCCGGCGGCACCTCCGCCGGCACGCAGCATCACCTGGCTTTCGACCACCGGCGCCGCCGCCACGACCCCCTCGAGGCCTTCCAGGCGCGCCAGCAGCGCGTCGGCATCGTCCACCGCCCTCTCGGGGGTCACCACCACGTGGGCCTGCAGGGCGAGCAGCCGCTCTTTCAGGTCGGCCTCGAACCCGGCCATGACGGCGATCACCACCACCAGGGCCATGACCCCCACCGCCACCCCGGTGACCGAGAGCAGGCTCATGAGGGAAATGAACGCCTGCCGGCGACCGGCGCGCAGCAGGCGCCAGGCGACCAGCCGCTCGAACCCCTGCCGCAAACCGCCGCCAAGGCGGGGTTGTTGGCCCCGGTTTCCGGCCCTCACCGAGGCTTGGTCCGTCCGGCACCCGGAATCGTCGGCGGCCATGGGCGGTCACTCCCGCGGCTTGAGGTGGGGAAAAAGAATCACTTCCCGGATGCTGGCGGCATCGGTGAGCAACATGGCAAGCCGATCGATGCCCACCCCTTCGCCGGCCGTGGGCGGCATCCCGTACTCGAGGGCCTCGATGTAGTCCATGTCCATGGGGTGAGCCTCGGCGTCGCCGGCCTCCCTCTGGGCCACCTGCTGGGCGAAGCGCCGTTGCTGGTCTTCGGGATCGTTGAGCTCCGAGAAGCCGTTGGCGATCTCGTAGCCGGCGATGAACAGCTCGAAGCGTTCGGTGAGTTCGGGGGCGCTGTCGCTGCGCCGGGACAGCGGCGACACCGCCACCGGGTACCCGGTGACGAAAGTGGGCTGGATCAAGCGGGGTTCCACCAGGGCGTCGAAGAGCTTGGTGACGATCTTGGCCGTCTGGCCGGTGCGGGTAAGCTTGACGCCCCGCTCGGCGGCAATGGCCATGAGCTTGTCGCGGTCATCCAGGTCCCGGCGATCGATGCCGGCGATTTCCTCCAGCGCCTCGTAGAGGCCGATGCGTCGCCAGCGCCCGGCGAAGTCGATGGTCTGGCCCTGGTAGAGGAAAGAAGCGGCACCGGTCACCTGCTCGGCCACCTGGCGGAACATCTCCTCGGTCAGGGTCATCAGGTCCTGGTAGGTAGCGTAGGCCTGGTAAAATTCGAGCATTGTGAATTCGGGGTTGTGCCGGGTGGAGATCCCCTCGTTGCGGAAATTGCGGTTGATCTCGAAGACCCGTTCGAACCCGCCCACCACCAGCCGCTTGAGATACAGCTCCGGGGCGATGCGCAGGTACAAGGGCATGTCCAGGGCGTTGTGGTGAGTGACGAACGGCGTGGCCTCGGCGCCCCCGGGCAGCGGCTGCATCATGGGCGTTTCGACTTCCAAAAAATCTCTCTGGAGCAGAAAACCGCGGATCTCCTGGATGATCCGACTGCGTCGCCGGAACAGTTCGCGCACCTCGGCGTTCATGATCAGGTCGAGGTAGCGCTGCCGATAGCGTTTCTCCGGATCCTTGAGGCCGTGGAATTTCTCCGGCAGGGCCCGGATGGACTTGGCCACCAGTTCGAGGCGATGGACCATGACGGTCCATTCCCCGCTGCGCGTCCGGAACAATCCACCGGCAACGCCGACAAAATCGCCGATATCCATCTGCTTGAACAGGTCGTAAGCCGCCTCGCCCACCCGGTCCTTGCGCACGTAGGCCTGGATCTGACCGGTGCGGTCGCGCAGGCGGATGAAAGCGGCCTTGCCAAAGCGGTTGATGGCCATGATGCGGCCGGCCACCGCGAATACCGGCCCCTCCTCGTCCAGGGTCTCGGGGGCCGCGGCAATGACGGCCCGCAGGTCGGCAACGTCGTGGGTCGGCTTGAAGGCGTTGGGGAATGGATTAACGCCGGCCGCGCGCAGGCTTTCCACCTTGCGCCGGCGGACCTCGGGGACGTCCGGGGTTGACTTGGACATAAAAAAATTCCGTTTTATTTCAGTTTATTATCAAATTTTTGCAAAAAACCAGGCACCGATTGCTATCTTATTTGCCCGCCACTGTCAACTTGGGCGCCGCGGCACCATAGGCCCCGGGTTCGAGGCTCAAGGCTAAAAGGGACATAAACGACCTGAACAACCAAGGTTCCCGTATCCGGCTTCAATCCTGCCCCTTGGGCGGCGGGATTTGTTTCAGAAAGACGGTGAACACCGAGCCGCTCCCGGGCGCGCTGTCCACCGTCAGCCAGCCGTCCCAGGACTCCAGGATGCGATGGACCATCGACAACCCCAACCCGGTGCCATCGGCCTTGGTGGTGAAGAACGGATCGAAGATGCTGGCCTTCAACTCGTCGGACATGCCGCAACCGGTATCGCTTACCCGGATCTGGGCTGCGCCCCTTCGATCGCTGGAGACGTCCACGCCGATTTCGCCTGCGCCCTCGATGGCCTCGGCAGCGTTGAGCAGCAGGTTCCAGAGCACCTGCTTGAGGTGCACCGGATCCATGCTCACCCAGATATCAGGGGCCAGGCGGCGCACGACGGCAATGCGGCCGGCGCAGGCGCTGTCGCGTTCGAAGAGCGCGACGATCTCCCCCACGGCCCGGTCAAGGCGCAGCGGCTGCCCCTTGCCGGTGGGCGGCCGGGCGAACATGAGAAAGTTGGTCAGCAAGTCGTTGAGACGCCGGGTCTCGCGCAGGGCGATCTGCATCAGCCGGCGGTAGGCCGGAGTGTCGCTGCGCTCCTCGGCGAGCATTTGAATCGAGCTGGCCAGGGCGGCCAGGGGGTTCTTGAGTTCGTGGGCCATGCCGGCGGCCATCTCTCCCATGGAGGCGAGCTTTTCCATCCGGCGCACCCGCTCTTCCATCGCCTTGATCGTCTGGCGGCTCCGGCGCACCTGCTCGGCAAGCATGTCGCTGAGAAACGCCACCGCGAAGCACCCCACCGACGTGGTCAGGGTTTTGTAAAGGACTTCGCGCCACAGTTGGGCCAGGTGCCCGGCGCCGGGCACCCCGATCCAGGCAGGCAGCAATCCGAAGTATTCCAGGTGCAGCAGCAGGGCATACTGAAGGCTGCACAGGCCGGCGATGATCATGCTGCCGCCGCGTTCCAGGAAAGTGCTCGAACAGATGATCACCAGCAGGTACAAGAACGAGAAGACGCTCGCCGCGCTTCCCGTCACCAGAATCACCGCCGAGGCGATCAAGGTGTCGACGGCGATCTGCCAGGCGGCGAAACGCTGCAGGGAGCCGACCCGGGGCATGGCCGCGGCATAGACGCCGGTGAGCATGAAAACCAGCGCGATCAGCCCGTAGATGATGCCAGCGGGAGCCTCGACGGCAGGCGTTGCGATCCCTTTGCCCGCGTGCATGACGGTGGCCGCTCCGAGCAATACCGAGGCAAACAGGGCCCGAAACAGCATCAGCAGTCTCAGGCGGCTGCGGGTTTCCTCCTTTGCTTCGGAAAAGTGAGACGGCATGGACGGGTCCCGGGCCGAGGGGCGGCTTCAGCCGGTGATGGCGCCGGCCATCTTGAAGATCGGCAGGTACATCGACACCACCAGGCCGCCGATGACCACTCCCATGAAGACCATCATCACCGGTTCGATGGCGGCGGTGAGGTTCTCCACGGCCTGGTCGACTTCCTCGTCGTAAAAATCGGCGATCTTGGCCAGCATGGCATCCAGGGCGCCGGTGGACTCGCCCACGGCGATCATCTGGCAGACCATGGCCGGGAAGACGCCGCTTTCCGCCAGCGGTTCGCTCATGGTACGCCCCTCGGCGATTCCTTGACGCACCCGGTAAATGGCCGTCTCCACCGTCCTGTTGCCGCTGGTCTTGGCCACGATGTCCAGGGCATCGAGAATCGAGACCCCCGAGGCCAGCATGGTGCCGAGGGTGCGGGAAAACTTGGCCACCGCCACCTTGCGCAACAGGGGGCCGAACAAGGGCACCGTCAACAGGTAGCGGTCGATGGCGGCCCGGCCCTTTTCCGTCTTGCGCACCTGCCGCAGGGCGAAGACGGCAATGACCACGGCGCCGAGAAGGTAAAGGATATTGGCCCGGATCATCCGGCTCAAGCTCACCACGAACTGGGTAGGGGCGGGCAGTTGGCCGCCGAAATCGGCAAACATCTGCTCGAAAACCGGGATCACGAACACCATGATGATTCCCACCACGATGACGGCCACCAGCAAGGTGATGGCCGGGTAGACCATGGCGCCCTTAATTCGCTTCTTGAGCTTGGCCGCCTTTTCCAGGTAGTTGGACAGGCGCTTCAAAATCGTGTCCAGCACCCCGCTGGCCTCACCGGCGGCCACCATGTTGACAAACAGATCGTCGAACTGTTGAGGATACTTCTTCAATGCTTCGGCGAACGTCTGCCCGCCTTCCACCGATTCCTTCACGTCCTTCAAGATCTTTTTGAACCGCTTGTTCTCCTGCTGCTGCTGCAGGATATCGAGGCATTGGATGATGGGCAGCCCGGCGTCGAGCATGGTGGAAAACTGCCGGCAAAAGAGGATGACATCGGCCTCGGTGACCCGGGGCTGGGCCCAGGAGACGTTTTCCAGCAGGTCCTTGGGCTTTTTCTTGATCTTGACCGGTACGAGCTTCATCCGGGCGAGGTGGGCGCGCACCGCTTCTTCGCCGGGCGCCTCCAGCTCTCCCTTGATCGTCTCGTTTTTTCGGTTTTTGCCTTCCCAGATAAAAACCGGCATGCCGCCACCCACCTCCCCCTTGAGAAGCGAAGATGACGCAGGATACAATCTTTTCCGCCGGTTGTCCAGGCGCCGTGCGTTCGGAGCGCCTGCGGCGCCGCTAGAGGTTCAGGGTTCAAGATCGGAGAAAGCATAAGGAACAAAAAGGACCCGGGGGAGTAAAATTTAAAGCCTCCAGTTTCCGGACATCGTTGCCGGGGAGCCGCCTTCACCCACGGGCTGCGCCGAGCCAGTACCCAGCAACGAGGAATCTGCCGAGCATAGAACTTGATCCGGCCGCGCACTTGTGCCTATCTAGCAGCCTACCCCCGCGCCGGCGTCACCCGGCGTGAAAGAGAGGACCCGATGCCCGTGAACATCGACCCCATGCCCCCTGCCGCCGAGGGGCTGACGGTGATCACCAGTCACGTCAACGCCGATTTCGACGCCATGGCCTCGATGTTGGCGGCCCAGAAGCTCTATCCCGGCGCCCTGGTGGTCTACCCCGGGTCCCAGGAAAAGACCCTGCGCAACTTCTTCGTCAGCGCCATGGTCTACCTGTTCAACATGGTGGACATCCGGGACCTGGATTTTGGGGCGGTCAAGCGCCTGGTGCTGGTGGACACCCGCCAGGCCGGACGCATCGGCAAGCTGGCCGCCCTGCTGGACAAACCGGACCTGGAAATACATGTCTACGACCACCACCCGCCCCGGGCCGACGACATCGTCGGCCACGGGGGCGAGCACCGCCTCGTGGGGGCCACGGTGACGCTGCTTACCGGGATCCTGCGCCGGCGCCACATCCCCATCAGCCCGGACGAGGCCACCGTGATGTGCCTGGGTATCTACGAGGATACCGGGGCCTTCACCTTCGCTTCCACCACCGAGGAAGACTTTCAGGCCGCCGCCTACCTGCTGAGCCGGGGCGCCAACCTCAACACGGTGGCCCAGCTGATCTCCCGGGAGATCAGCCCGGAGCAGGTGGGGCTACTCAACGACATGATCCAGTCCCTCCAGCGCTCCCGCATCAACGGCATCGAGGTGGCCCTGACGGTAATCACCACGGACAAGTACGTCCCTGATCTCGCCCTGCTGGTACACAAGCTGGTGCGCATGGAAAACCTGGACGCCTTGTTCGCCGTCGCCCAGATGGAAAACAAGGTCTATGTCATCGGCCGCAGCCGGGTGCCGGAAGTGGACGTAGATGCCGTCCTCGACGAACTGGGCGGCGGCGGTCACCCTTCGGCCGCCGCCGCCACCATCCGGGGCATGACCTTGCCCCAGGTGGAACAGCGTCTGCGGGACCGGCTGGCCAGCGCCATCCGCTCCAACCGCCTGGCCCGGGACCTGATGTCCAGCCCGCCGATCATCGTCGCCGCCGATGCCACCTGCGCCGAGGCTCAGAGCCTGCTGCGGCGCTACAACATCAACGCCCTGGCCGTCACCGAAAACGGCGCCGCCGACTCCCCCCTGGTGGGCTACATCACCCGGCAGGTGGTGGAAAAGGCTCTCTACCACGGCCTGGAGAAGGTTCCCGTACGCGAGTACATGAGCCGGGACGTGGTGGCGGTGGGCCCCTTGGCGGACATGAAGGAGATCCAGGAAAAGATCATCAGCCACAAGCAGCGCATCCTGCCGGTCTGCGACGAACGGCAGGTGCTCGGCGTGGTCACCCGCACCGATCTGCTCAATCTCCTGGTGCGCGCGCCGGGGACCGAAATCGCCGAAAACGGCGACGTCCTGGACGGGTCCTTCGGCGCCCGCACCCGCAGCATCGCCAAGTTGATGCACGAACGGCTACCCGAGCGGCTGGTGCGCCTGCTGCAGACCGTGGGAACCGTGGCGGATGAAATCGGCTGCAACGCCTGCGTGGTGGGAGGGTTCGTGCGCGACCTGTTTCTCTACCGGCGCAACGAGGACGTGGACATCGTCATCGAGGGGGACGGGATCGGTTTCGCCCGCCGACTGGCCCAGATCATGGGCGGCCGCCTGCACAGCCACGAAAAATTCGGAACCGCCGTGGTGATCCTCCCCGACGGCTTCAAGATCGACGTAGCCTCGGCCCGCATGGAGTACTACCAGTTTCCCGCGGCCCTGCCCACGGTGGAGATGAGCAGCATCAAGATGGACCTGTTCCGACGGGATTTCACCATCAACACCCTGGCCATCCAGCTCAACACGGCGCGCTTCGGCACTCTCATCGACTTTTTCTCGGCCCTCAAGGACATCAAGGAAAAAACGATCCGGGTGCTGCACAACCTCAGCTTCGTGGAAGACCCGACCCGGGTCTTTCGCGCCATCCGTTTCGAGCAGCGCTTCGGCTTCACCATCGGCCGGCTCACCGCAAGCCTGATCGAAAACGCCGCCCGGATGGATTTCGTCAAGCGACTCGACGGCCGCCGGGTCTTTACCGAGCTGCGCCTGTTGCTGGAAGAGGAAAATCCCCTGGCCTTGATCCGGCGCCTCAACGACTTCGACCTGCTCAAGGTCATTCATCCCAAGCTGACCTTGACCGCCGAGCTGGAATCGGCCTTTGAGAACGTCAAGCAGGTGCAAACGTGGCACGATTTGCTATTTCTGGAAGAATCCTATATGAAGTGGGCCGTTTATTTCATGGCCCTGATGCGCCCTTTCGACCGTGAGACCACCGAAACGATTTGCCGGCGCTTCGACCTGCCGCCGCGGCTGCAACGCCTTCTCGGAACGGACCGGCTTACGGTAGAACGGCTGCTGTACCGCTTCGAGCGCCGCCTGCCCGAGGCGCCGGCGGCCTTGTGCCGGGCCCTGGAAGGGCTGGGCATCGAGCAGATCCTGCTCATGATGGCGCTTGCCGAACGCACCGAAGTCAAACGGGCCATCTCCCTGTACGTGACCAAGCTGCGTTTCGTGCGCCCGGCCATCGGCGGGGCAGACCTCAAGCGCCTCGGGATTGCGCCGGGGCCCGTGTACGGCAAAATCCTGGACGCGGTGCGCGATGCCAAGCGCAACGGGCAGCTCGCCAGCCGCGAAGACGAACTGACAATGGCCGCCGAACTGGGACGCACGGCAACCGCCGGCACCAGCCACGGCAAGGGCCCTCACAACGCCGGAGCGCCAGGGGCGGTCCGGCCAAAGGAGACCGAACCCGCTCCATGACCCAACAGATCGTTCTCACCGGCATCACCACCACCGGCACCCCCCACCTGGGCAACTACGTCGGCGCCATTCGTCCGGCCATTGCGGCCAGCGGCAACCCGGAGGTCACCTCTTTTTATTTCCTGGCCGATTACCATTCGATCATCAAGTGCCAGGACCCCGAGCGCGTCAACCGCTCGAGTCTCGAGGTGGCCGCCACCTGGATCGCCCTGGGCCTGGACACCGAGCGCAGCATCTTCTACCGCCAGTCGGATATTCCGGAAATCCTCGAACTGACCTGGATCCTCTCCTGCGTCACCGCCAAGGGGCTGATGAACCGGGCCCACGCCTACAAGGCCGCCGTGGCGGAAAACGAGGCCGGCGGCAGCAAGGATCCGGACAAGGGCATCACCATGGGCCTGTTCTGTTACCCGATCCTCATGGCCGCCGACATTCTGATGTTCAAGGCCAACCGGGTGCCGGTGGGCAAGGACCAGATCCAGCACCTGGAGATGGCCCGGGACATCGCCGCGCGCTTCAACCATTTGTACGGGCCGCTCTTCGTGCTGCCCGAGGCCGAGATCAACGCCCAGGCCGCCGTTTTGTCCGGCCTTGACGGCCGCAAGATGAGCAAGAGCTACAACAACACCATTCCGCTGTTTGCCCCGGAAAAGAGCCTGCGCCGGCTCATCATGAAGATCACCACCAACAGCCTGCCGCCCGAGGCGCCCAAGGACCCGGAGACCTGCACCCTGTTCCGGATCTACCAGGCCTTCGCCAGCGCCGAGGAAACCGCCGAGCTGCGGCGGCGTTACGCCGCCGGCATCGGTTGGGGCGTGATGAAACAGATGCTCTTCGAGTATCTCAACGCCCACCTGGCCGAACCGCGGCGGCGCTACGAGGCCCTGATGAACGATCCGGGCCACGTGGAGCGCCTGCTGGCCCAGGGAGCGGAAAAGGCCCGCGCCCACAGCCGTCCCATGCTCGAGGCCGTGCGCCGGGCGGTGGGCATTCGCGCGGTGGGGGGCTGAGCGCCGTCGGAGCGGTCCGCCATGCAGAGCACCGACTATGCCGTGCGGGTGGAGCCCATCTTCGAAGGGCCGATGGACCTGTTGATCCACCTGATCCGCAAAAACGAGGTGGACATCTATGACATTCCCATCGCCCTGATCACCGAGCAGTACCTCCAGTACATCGACTGGATGAAGACGCTCAACATCGACCTGGCCGGCGATTTCATCCTGATGGCCGCCACGCTGGCCCAGATCAAGTCGCGCATGCTGTTGCCGGTGCACTCCGATGAGGCCGGACCGGAGGAAGACCCGCGCCTGGAACTGGTGCGGCCCCTGAGCGAGTACCTGCGCCTCAGGGAGGCGGCCGAGACCCTGGCCCAGCGCAACCTGCTGGGCGAGCAGACTTTCGTGCGCCGGCCGGAAGACCTGCCCCGGGCCGAGGCGGAAGCGGTGCCGGTGGTGCGCATCGGGCTCTTCGAGCTCATCGACGCCTTCCGCCAGATCCTCGAGCGCATCGGCCCGGCTCACCAGGTTGACCTCGACGCGGACGCCATCTCGCTCAAGGAGCGCATCGCCCAGCTCATCGACCGGCTCGAACAGCACCCGTCACTGGCCTTTGACCAACTCTTCGACGGCCAGGTGACCCGCCCGGGGATCATCGTCACCTTCCTGGCCATCCTGGAGATGGCCCGGCTGGAGCTCATCGATATCGTCCAGCACGTGGGAACCGGCATCATTCGGATTTTTTACCGATGACTCCCGAACTGCCCGCCATCATCGAAAGCCTTCTTTTCGCCGCCGACGAGCCGCTGCGCCTGGAAACCCTGCGCGGCGTGCTCGATGGCGTGGATACCGCCGCCATCCGGCAGGCCCTGGACGACTTGGCCGCCGAGTACGAGAAGCGCGGCGGCGGCTTCTACCTTCTGGAAGTCGCCGGCGGCTACCAACTGCGCACCCGCCCCTGCTTTCACCCCTGGATCCGGCGACTCAGGGGCAGCGGCGGCGAACGGCTGAGCCGCGCCGCCCTGGAGACCCTGGCCATCGTCGCCTATCGGCAGCCGATCGTGCGCGCCGAAATCGAAAACCTGCGTGGCGTGGACTGCGGCGGGGTGCTGCGCCTGCTGCTGGAACGCCGCCTCATCCGGGTGATGGGGCGCAAGGAAATCCCCGGCCGTCCCCTGATTTACGGAACCACGCGCCAATTCCTGGAGGTCTTCGAACTGCGCGATCTCAAGGATCTGCCCACCTTGAAGGAAATTCGGGAGCTGGCACCGGAAGAGGCGGCGGTCGAGTCTCCCCAGGAGACGCCGAAAGCGCCGCCAGGCTCAAAAAACCCTTGACTTTGCCGGCCGCAACGCCCATATTGAGCTCAAATTAAACCGGCACATTGAGATACTTACGGAACGACGCCGGGGGAAAATTCATGAACAAGTCCGATTTGATCAACGCGCTCAAAGACCGGGCTGGCCTGAGCCGCAAAGAGGCCGAAACGGTGGTCGACACCCTGTTCGGCACCATCACGGAGACCATGGCAGCCAACAACCGGGTGGAAATCAGGGGCTTCGGCAGCTTCTCCGTCAAGCAATACAAGGCCTACACGGGCCGCAACCCCAAGACGGGGGCCCAGATCAACGTGCCGGCCAAAAAATTGCCCTTTTTTAAGGTCGGCAAGGAGCTCAAGGACAAGGTCGACGGCAAGTAAGACTTTTCCGGGCGGTTAACTCAGCGGGAGAGTGCCACCTTCACACGGTGGAAGTCACAGGTTCAAATCCTGTACCGCCCACCAAAATATTAAAAAAGCGAAGGGGACCGTTTCGGTCCCCTTCGCTTTTTTTTGATTCCCATCCGTTGGCTGACAAAAAACGACTCGATGGCCCGAGCCCTGCCGACGGGCTCGGGCGAACCGGGTTTTTGAATCAGCCCTCCTCGTACTTGAAGGAAAGCGCCACCCGGGTCCGGTAGCGAAGCACTTGCCCGTTCTCGATGGTCATGTCGAGCTTGGTCACCTCGGCCACCCGCAGGTCGCGCAGGCTCTTGCCGGCCTTGGCCACCGCGGCGGCAGCCGCCTCCTCCCAGGACTTGTCACTCGTACCCACCAGTTCGATGATCTTGTAGACGCTGCTGCTCATCTTCGGCCCTCCTCTCGCTGGGGTTGACAACGGCAACGCCCCCGCGGGGCGCTCTGCGAAACACGGAACCGGGAAGTCGTTCACCGGCATCGACGACCTCCCGGGGCAGGAGGATTCACACGGGGTTGGGCGGGAAAGGTACCAGGCTGGCCCCGGGAGCGGCTTTTTGGTTTTTCTGCTGGAACCTGGAACGTCACTCAATTCAGCTTACGGGCAGCCCCGGCACCTGTCAATCCGAATCTCGCTGGACCTTCAGCCCGCGCCGCAGCAGGTCGAAGCTGATGCGAATGCTCTCCTTGAGCTGGTAGCGTTCCGCGTTGATCATGCGCTTGGTCTCTTCCCAGAGCACCGTGCCGGAAAACAACCCCCAAAGCATGTCGGCCAAGGCCGTGGGATTGTGGGCCACGATGGTGCCCTTTTCGATTTCCTCGGCGAACATCCGGGTCAGCTTCCTGAGGGCCTGCCGGCTCAAGGCGTTGATTTCCCCGAGCAGTTCTTCTGACACACTCTTGAGCGTCTCGCTGGACTGCAGGTGAAAAACGTTGTTAAGAATCAGCGGGTCGTAGGCATACACCTCCAGCATGGCGTCCATGACGCGATCGAGCTTGGTGTCGAAATCCACCTGGTTGTCGCCTAGGGCGTGGTCGAGCTTGACGTTCATGAACTGCAGGACCCGCAGGTTGAGCGAAGCGTACAGATCGTCCTTGTTCTTGAAGTACAGGTACAACGTGCCGGGGCTCAGCTCCACCTCCCGGGCGATGTCCTCCATGGTCGCCTTCTCATACCCCCGGGCGATAAAGACCCGGCGGGCGGCGACCATGATGGCCTGGCGCCGTTGTTCCCGCTCCCTTTCCTTACGTTCCTGAATTCCCATCGGCTGCGTTCCTTAACCTTGAAAAATTGACGGTTTCCTCGGACAAATCGGGCAAGCCGGCCGGATCCCCCGGGTCGGTCCACTCCCCCGACACCAATCAGGAATCAACCGGAAAGCCGATCCCAGAAATCTCTCCCGGCAGCCCTGCCGGGCGCCGGCAGTCTGCCGTCACTGGAATTGTCTCTGTTTTTCCAAGAGGCAATATGGTACAAGGTCATTGAACGCTGCGCAACCCCTGTTGCGCCCCGCCGTCGGCCTGATGCGCCTTTTCGGCAAAGCGTCTCTTTGCACTCCTCCTGCCCCCCGCTGCCCACGGAGGCCCCAATGAGCAAAACCGCTGCCATGCCGACGATTTTACTAGTGGATGACGAAGCCCTCATCCGGGAAATCGGCGAGGAACTACTCACCCTGCTCGGATACAACGTCCTTCTGGCCGAAAGCGGCGAGCGGGCCGAGGAGATCCTGGCCGCTGAAAAACCGAACATCGCGCTGGTACTGCTGGATTTGATCATGCCGGGGCGCGGTGGCGGGGAAACCTACCGGCGGTTGAAAGCCGTGGATTCAGCGATCAAGGTGCTGTTGGCCACCGGCCACGGCGCCGACGCTGAAGTACGCGCGCTGCTCGACGAGGGGTGTGTCGGCTACATCCAGAAGCCCTACACCATGGCGGATCTCAAGTCGCGCATCGCCCAGGTACTCCAATCTTCGCAGGCGCCTTGACAGCCCCGGAAGCCACCGCTCATGGACGAGCGCGTCAGCTTCCTCAACCAGCGTTCCCCCCGCCACGGCGCTATTTTTTCCCTTTCTCCATCTGCTCCCGGATGGCGGCATGGGCCGCGGCCAGCCGGGCGATGGGCACCCGGTACGGGGAGCACGACACGTAGTTCAGGCCGATCTGGTGGCAAAAGGCGATGGATTCCGGATCGCCGCCATGTTCGCCGCAAATTCCGCATTCGAGTCCCGGCCGGGCCTTTCTTCCTCTTTCCACGGCAATGCGCATCAGCGCCCCCACGCCGTCCGCGTCAATAGTGTCGAAGGGATTGCCGGGCAGAATCCCGTTCTCCATGTACTCGATGAGAAACGCCGACTCGGCGTCGTCACGGGAGATACCGTAGGTGGTCTGGGTCAGATCGTTGGTGCCGAATGAGAAGAACTGGGCGTACTCGGCGATCTGGTCGGCGGTCACCGCTGCCCGGGGAATCTCGATCATCGTACCGAACTTGTAGTCGATCTGGAGCTTGTGCTCCTCCATGACCCGCTTGGCCTCTTCTTCCAGCACCCGCCGCTGGACCTTGAGCTCGTTGACATGGCTGGTCAGCGGGATCATCACCTCCGGTTGCACCGCAATGCCTTCCCGGGCCACTTCGCAGGCGGCCTCGAAGATGGCGCGCACCTGCATGGTGGTCAGTTCGGGAATATGGATTCCCAGGCGCACGCCGCGCAGCCCCAGCATCGGGTTCTGCTCGTGGAGGCTTTCGCTGCGCTTGAGCAGCCGCTCCTTGAAGCGCACCTGCTCCAGCAGCTCGTCGATCTCCTTGAGGTTGGCCGCGTGCTGAAGCCGGATCTTCAGGTCGGCCAGCTCGCGCAGGAGGGCGGTGGGGCTGGGCAAAAACTCGTGCAGCGGCGGATCGATGAGACGAATGATCACCGGCAGGCCGTTCATCACGCGAAACAGCCCGGCAAAGTCCTCCTTCTGGAACGGCAGCAGGGCGTTCAACGCCTCCCGGCGCTCGATGCGCAGATCTGTCATGATCATCTTCTGGATGTGGGGCAGCCGGTCCGGCTCGAAGAACATGTGCTCGGTGCGGCACAGCCCGATCCCCTGGGCGCCGTAATCCAGTGCCTTGCGGGCGTCCTGGGGATAATCGGCGTTGGCCCAGACCCCCAGGCGACGGAAGCGGTCGGCCCAGGAGAGCAACCGCTTGAGCCAGGGATCCCTGATGTCCGGCACCACCGTGCGCAGGTTGCCCTTGAAGACCTCGCCGCTGGAACCGTCGATGCTGATCCAGTCGCCCTCGTGGATGATCTTGTCGCCGACGGCCATGGTCCGCTTGGTCAGGTCAATCTCCAGGGCCGACGCCCCCACCACCGCCGGCTTGCCGAACTGGCGCGCCACCAGGGCCGCATGGCTCGTGCGCCCGCCCCGGCTGGTGAGGATCCCCCTGGCCGCCAGCATGCCGTGAACGTCGTCGGGCTTGGTCTCGGGGCGCACCATGATGACGTCCTTGCCGTTTTGCTTGCTCCAGGCCTCGGCCATGTCGGCGTCGAAGGCCACGATCCCGGCCGCGGCCCCGGGCGACACGTTGAGGCCCGAGGCGAGAAAATCGCCGGCGGCCTTGGCGGCCCGGATCGCCTCCCCGTCGAACTGGGGATGGAGGAAGAAATCCACCTGGGCCGGGCTGACGCGCATCACCGCCTCTTCGCGGGAGATCAACCCCTCTTCGACCATCTCCACGGCAATGCGCACCGCCGCCTGGGCCGTGCGCTTGCCGTCGCGGGTCTGGAGCATCCACAGCTTGCCGCGCTCGATGGTGAACTCCACGTCCTGCATGTCGCGGTAGTGGTTCTCCAGCCGGGTGCAGATCTCCTGGAACTGGCGCCAGGCTTCAGGCATGGTGGTGGCCAGGCCGTGAATGTCCTCGGTCATGCGGATGCCGGCCACCACGTCCTCCCCCTGGGCGTTGATCAGGTAGTCGCCTTCGATCTGTTTTTCCCCGGTGCGGCCGTTGCGCGTCATGGCCACGCCGGTGGCACTGTCGTTGCCCATGTTGCCGAAAACCATGCTGACAATGTTCACCGCCGTGCCCAGATCGTGGGCAATGCCGGCGGCGTTGCGGTAATCCACGGCCCGTTTGCCGTTCCAGCTGCGAAACACCGCCTCGGTAGCCATCATGAGCTGGGCGTAAGCGTCCTCGGGGAAACTGTGGTTGGTGTAAAGGCGAAAGATCCGCTTGAATTGGTCCACCACCGCCATCCACTGCTCGGCCGACAGCTCGGCATCGGTTTTGACCTGGGCCGCCCGGCGCGCCCCGGTGAGCACCTCTTCGAAGGGCTCGTCCGGGATCCCGCTCACCACGGTGCCAAACATCTGGATCAGCCGGCGGTAGGCGTCAAAGACGAAGCGCGGGTCGTCGGTGAGGGCGATCATTGCCTGGGCGGTGACGTCGTTGAGGCCGATATTGAGCACCGTGTCCATCATGCCGGGCATGGAGAACTTGGCCCCGGAGCGGCACGAGACCAGCAGGGGATTGTCCGGGTCGCCGAAGCTCTTGCCGGCGGCCTTTTCCACGGCGGCCAGGGCGTCGAGCACCTGGTCCCACATCCCCTCGGGAAAGGCGCCGCCGGATTCCAGGTAGGCGTTGCACGCCTCGGTGGTGATGATCAACCCCGGCGGCACCGGCAGCCCGATGCGGGCCATCTCGGCCAGGTTGGCTCCCTTGCCCCCCAGCAGACCGCGGGCACTGTCTCCCTTGGCTTCGGCGTAGGCCTTGGCGGCGTCGAACTCGTTAAAAAGGTAGACCCATTTAACTGCTTGTGCTTCCATGAATCCTCCTGTAGATCAAAAAACCTGCCGGCACGCATCTGTTCCAGCCGGTGCCGGCCCAAAAAACGGTCGCCGAAATACACGTTCAGCGGTTCGGGCAACAGCTCGCCGTCGCTCTGGGTGCGGCAGACGAGGCAGACTCGCGGGTCGCGCTTGGGCACGGCCAAGTGGCGGAAATCGCCTTCAAGACGCCGGGTGAACACCGCGACGATGGTCTCCCGGTCCTGGAAAGCCACCGTCACCGGCCGGGCCAGGCGGTAGCGTACCGCCAACAGGGGACAATGTGCCCCGGCCATGGGCGCAGCGGCCTCGCCCGGCGCACTGGCAATCTGTTCGTCGGACCTCTTGGCCATGGCCATGGTGCGTATTCCCTCGCGGGCCAGGGGCCCGGGCGGCCGCGGCACGTCCACCATCCAGGGCTCAAGGCCGGGTCGCCGGCCGCCGGTCCGGGGCAACGCGTTGGAGATGCCGCCAGGGCCAACAACGAGGCGACCGCCCAAAGTAGCGTTCGCATATTTTTCACCTCCGGCGCAATGGGCCTCCCCCTTTCTTTTCGAGTCCCGCAACCATACCAGTAAATTTTAAAATTTGCCATACCGGCGGCAAGCCACGGCGTGTCGGGGATTTTTCGCCGCTTGGATCGTAACGCAAGCGGGGCGTTTCTTGGAGCGGCAGGGGGATAAACCCGGCACCCCTCGGAATGAGAACATACGGGCAGACCCCGGCAAACGTTATTTTTCCTATTTCAAAAGCTGATTTTTGCGTTGCACCTCCCTGCCGAGAGGAATTGGTTCACGTTAGGGAAAGGAGGCGGAAATGAAAAAAAATTCGAATAACATCTGGTCATATTTTAAAATTTGTGTTATCCAGCCGAACGTCCGGCCATCATCATGGTTCAAAGGAGAAAACGAGATGCCGCCGAAAAAAACGATCGATGAAGAAGCTCTGTTGAAAATGGTTCAAGATGAAGTGCCGCAAAAAGAAATCATGGAGCACTTCAACTTCAAGACCTCCACCCAGCTCAAGGTCGCCTACACCAACGCGCTGATGAACGCCGGCAAGGTGCCCGAAATCAAGAGCGACCGCGCCCGGAGCGGAAATCCGCCCAAGACCACCATCGTGGTCAACAAGCGCGGCAGCCTCATCATTCCCAAAAGCCTGGCAAGCTATTACGGGTTGAAGGAGGGCCAGTTTTTTGAGGTTGAAAAAAGCAAGACCGGCCTGACCGTCAGGCCCGCCGCCCCCCGGCCGGTGACAAAACTGCGCAAGAAAAGCGCCGCCGGCTGAAAACGCCGTAACCGTCAGGACAAGCCCCGCACGGCCGCCGGCCTGGCCGGTGAGGCGCGGGGCTTGGTGTGGCGACAAGTCGGCCCATGGTCATTGCCACTCGATGCGGTACACCGGCTTGGCGCTGGAAAAGCCCTTGAACTCGATCTCGCCCACGAAATGACAACACACCTCGTCTGAGGCCTGCTGGCGAGTCGCTTCGCCCACCAGGATCTCGCCGGAGCGGGCGTGGCCGCATAGCCTGCGCGCCAGGTTGACCGCATCGCCGATCACGGTGTACTCGGAGCGTTGGCGTGAGCCGACGATGCCGACCACCACCGGGCCTGTATTGATCCCGATGCCCAACCCGACCCGGCTGAACTGCGGCTGCCGCAGGCTGAAGCTCTCCCGCAGCCATCCGAAAAAAATCATCATCTCGACGGCGGTCTGCAAGGCGTTGAGCGACACGTTTTCCAGCGGCTCGGGCGCGCCGAAAAAGGCCATCACCTCGTCGCCGATAAACTTGTCCAGGGTCCCTTCGTTGTCGGCCACCGCCTGGGCCATGCGCGCGTAGAAGGCGTCTAGGAAGGCCACCATCGTCTCCGGATCGATGAGGGCCGACATTTCTGAAAATCCGCGGATATCGGCAAACAGGGTGCTGATGGTGCGCCGCTCGCGCAGTCCTCCCGGCGCCACGAACTGCTCGGCCTTGTCGATGAGCTCGTGAACCACCCGGGGCGAATGGAGCTGCTCGACCACCGTCCTGAGCCGAATCTGTTCCTTGCGGCGGTGGTGCAGCAGGGCGTTGTTGATAGCGGTGGCGGCGTTGTTGCCGAAAACCGACAGCAGCCTCAGGTCGTTGGCAGTAAATTCGGAATGCCGTCCCATGCGGTTGACATTGAGCACCCCGATGCAGCGCTGGCCGATTTTGAGCGGCACGCACATGGCCGAGCTGATCTCGCCGTTCTTATCGACCGTACCGGGAAAGGCCGCCGGGTCCGCCTTGCCCTGGAGCAGCAGCGGCTGGCCATGGCGCACCACCCATCCGGCCACCCCTTGGCCCAGCGGTACGAAGACGTCCCTGACCTTTTCCTCCGCCTTTCCGATGGCAGCCATGGTCTTGAGGTTTTTGCCGCTGCGGTCCACCAGCATCACCGACACCCGGTCCGCCTGGAAAGAATCGCGCACCGCACGGCTGATGGTGGTCAAAATGGTCATGATCCGTTTCTGGGCGTTGATGCTGGAGCTTACCTCGAGCAGGGCGCTGAGGATATCGACGCTGCGATTGAGTTCGCTGGTGGTTTGGCGCTCGGAGAACAACTGCCGGCTGGTTCTGAGCAACTGGCGCTGCTGGATGACCAGGTAGGCGCTGAACAGCAGCACCAGGACCCCCAGTGACAGGGGATAGAGCAACGGGTCCACGGTTTGCGCTTCACGGAGGCCGGCGCCGCCCTTGCCCGGATCAAAATAGTCCAGCAACTGGAGGCCGATGACGGACAGGGTCAGGTAGAGAATCACCACCACCGCCAGCAGCGCCAGCTGCCAGATCCGTTTTTCGATCCGGTGGATGGCCGCCTCGTTTTCGCCGGCGGCCAAAGACGCCGGATCGACCCCGCCGGGGGTACTGCGCTTGCTCAAGCGTCGCCAGAACAGGAGCTTATTCAAAGCGGTAGCCATCTCTTTCAAACAACCTGATACAGGTCTGCACGCCATCCGGATCGTCCTTGGCAGCGCCGTGGGTGGCGATTTCCATCAGCGCCGCCGCGATGCCACGGCTTCGTCGTCCACGATCAAGACCTTGGCCATCGCAAGCTTCCTCCCGGGGTTTGGACGATCACGCCGGCCGACCACTGCCGGGCGGCGTGTTTCACAACGGCAGCCACTGGGTGATCACGACGGTGGTTCCCCGCCCGACCTCGGAGCGGATTTCCATCTCGTCGGCCAAACGCTTGGCGCCGGGCAGCCCCATGCCCAGGCCACCGGACGTGCTGTAACCGGGTGTCATGGCCTGGGCCGGATCGGCAATCCCCGGGCCCTGGTCGACGAATTCGAGGCGAAGCCCCTTGCGCTTGCCGTCCTCCTGCGCTTTCCAGGTCAGTTCCCCGGCGCCGGCGTAGTGGATGACGTTGCGCGCCAGCTCGGCAGCGGCGGTGACGAGACGGGTGCTGTCGACAATGTTGAAACCCATCGCTGCCGCCAACTCGCGCACGTTCTTGCGCACCGCGACGACGTCCGAAGGCGCCGCGATGCGCAACTTTCCATGTATCTCGGCGCCCACTTCCGTCATCGGGTCCTTCCGCAACCGACCTTGGGTTTGATGCGCGGCAACAGTGCGGTGGGAAAAGCCGTCCTGAAAACCTCCTGGCCACCGCCTAATCCCCTAATTTCACATCGGAACGAATAAATTTTGGTACCATCTCGAAACAATAAATGCAACCCGGCCGGCTCGTTGCCGTCTCCTCCACACCCCATCTGCAAGGGAAGAAGATTCTTCCCGGACAGCTCCATACATAAAAAAGGGGCTGCGATTTTTATCGCAACCCCTTGATTTTATTCTGGAGGCGGCATCCGGATTCGAACCGGAGAATAACGGCTTTGCAGGCCGCTGCCTTACCACTTGGCTATGCCGCCGTGGAGCGGGAAACGGGATTTGAACCCGCGACTTCGACCTTGGCAAGGTCGCACTCTACCACTGAGTTATTCCCGCCCGTCAAGAACCGGTATCTTTAAATAACCGCGCCGTTTTGTCAAGCGTTAATAGTTAGAGGTCAATAGTTATCAGTTATCGGTTATCAGTTATCAGATAACCGACAACCGATAACCGACAACCGATAACCAACAACCAACAATCGCCTCAACCGTCAGGTAAACTCAATCAGGCGCCGGAAGCGCACAAAATAGTCGATCCCCGACCAGAGGGTCAGCACCAGGGCGATCCACAGGAAAAAGGCCCCCACCCGGGTAAAATCGACCCCCAGGATCGGGTAGTGCAACAGCAGGGGAATAATGGCGGCGATCTGAAAACCGGTCTTGTACTTGCCGAGGCTGGAAGCCGACAGGTCCTCCTTGCTCTCGGCGATGAAGTTGCGCAACCCGGTTACCGCCATTTCCCGCCCGATGATGATGCACACCATCCAGGCCGGGGCCCAGCCGAGGCCGGCCAGCATGATGAAGGCCGACGACACCAGCAGCTTGTCGGCCAGCGGATCCATGATGCGTCCAAAGTTGGACACCATCCCGTGCTGGCGGGCCAGGTACCCGTCGAAAAAATCGGTGATGGCGGCCAAGGCGAAGAGCACCGCCGCCAGGAAGCTGCAGACACGGTTGGGAAACAGCATCAGCACCACGATCAGGGGGACGGCCACAATCCGTCCCAGGGTGAGAAAATTCGGGTGCTGAATCATTTGGGCCAGCGGCTTCATTCCCCTGCCCCCGCTTGGTGCTACTGCTTTGTTTTTTCCCAGTCGGCCAGGAACGCCTTCAGCCCCTTGTCGGTGAGGGGATGGGCGGCCAGCTTGGCCAGAACGTTGAAGGGAATGGTGGCGATGTCCGCGCCCATCAGGGCCGATTCGAGCACGTGCAGCGGGTTGCGCACGCTGGCCACGATGATCTCGGTGTCGAAATCGTAGTTGTCGTAGATGTCCACGATCTGCTCGACCAGAGTCAGGCCGTCCTGGCTCAGATCGTCCAGGCGGCCGATGAACGGGCTGACGTAGGTGGCCCCCGCCTTGGCCGCCATCAGGGCCTGCAGCGGCGAGAACACCAGGGTCACGTTGGTCTTGATCCCCTCCTGGGCCAGGGTGCGCACCGCCTTGAGCCCATCCACCAACATGGGGATCTTGACCACGATATTGGGATGAATCTTGGCCAGCTCGCGAGCCTCGGCCACCATGCCGTCCGCGTCGACGGCGATGACCTCGGCGCTGATGGGACCGTCGACGATCTGGCAGATGTCGCGGATGATCTGTTCGAAGGGGCGCTTCTCCTTGGCAATCAGCGACGGGTTGGTGGTCACCCCGTCCGCCATCCCCATGCGATGGGCTTCCTTGATCTCGTCAATGTTGGCGGTGTCGATGAAAAACTTCATTCAGTCAGTCTCCCCGGTAAAAACCGAATTCCAAATCTCAGATTTCAAATTTCCAGCAACTCCACCGGCTGGGCGGCGATTTCGGCGCCGGCCAGCAACGCCGCCATGCTCACCTTGAGCACGGGATGAATCGTTTCAGGTGCTATATCACACAAGGGTTGCAACGCAAAACGTCTTTTGTGCAGCCGCGGGTGGGGAAGGACGAGGGCGCCGGCGTCGATCACCCGGTCATCGTAGAGCAGGATGTCCAGGTCGATGGGCCGCGGGCCGAACCGGGGCCCGCCCTCGCTGCGTCCCATATGCATCTCGATGGCCTTGAGCCGGGCCAGCAGGTCCAGGGGGGCGAGGCGGGTCTCCACCGCCGCCGCCGCGTTGACGAACCATTGCTGGGCCGCATAGTCCTGGGGGGCAGTGTGGTAGAAACGACTGACGGCGACGATGCGCCCGATCCCCTCGGCGGCGATGGCCGCGATGCCGGCGCGGCACGCCGCCAGGGGGGCCCCCAGGTTGGCGCCCACGCCGATGAAGGCCAGGTGCCGGCCAGCACGCACCGGGATCAAGGCTTAGTCCCTCCAGGCCTCGGGGCTCAGCATGCCGCTGCACGCCAGCCGGGCATCCCCCTGGAGCCATGGATCGTTGAATTGGTTCCCGTCCACGGTAAAAGAGATGGTCAGGCGCCGGCCGCTGGCGGTATCGACGAAAACCGGCGCCTGCCAGCCGAAACGCCGGGCCGCCGCCAGGGCCGCCGCCGTGGCCCCGGTGCCGCAGGCCAGGGTTTCATCTTCCACCCCCCGCTCGTAGGTGCGCAGGGCCAGCACCCCGGCAGCCGTGACGGCGGCAAAATTCACGTTGGTTCCCGCCGGGGCGAACTGCGGATGGAAGCGGATCTCTCGGCCGAGGGCCGCCACGTCCACCGCGGCCGGATCGTCCACGAAAACCACCGCGTGGGGCACCCCGGTATCGACGCGGTCCAGCGACACCGTGCCGCTGGAAACCGTCAACGTCAGGTCCACGGCCACCAGCTTGGGCGGCGTGATGCGGATGGCCACCTCGTCGCCCCGAATCTCCGCCCGGATCACTCCCGCCAGGGTCTCGAATCGCATCGTGGGCCCGGCGATCCCGTTGAGGTGGGCGAAGCGGGCCGCGCAGCGGGCCCCGTTGCCGCACATCTCCGCCAGGCTGCCGTCGCTGTTGAAAAAGCGCCAGGCGAAATCCGCCGTCTCGCTGGATTCGATGAGGATCAGGCCGTCGGCGCCCACCGCCAGGCGCCGATGGCAGACGCGCCGGGCCAGCTCCGCCGCCTCCGGCCCGATCTCGCCGCCACGGTTGTCGATGAGGATGAAATCGTTTCCCGCGCCGTTCATCTTGGCAAAGGCGATGGGAGTGAGGGGCAGGGGTTCGATCGGGGTCGCCGTCTTCATGGAAGCAAATTCCGTTGGGTGTGTGTGATCAACAGAGAGCGCATGATGGACACGGTGGACGGAGCGAACACAGCGGGAAGGCGAATTCTTGTTTTTTTCTCTGTGCTCTCTGTGCCCTCTGTGGTGGCCCCTTCCTCTTTACAAGGTTTTCACGGCTGAACACCGACCAAATTCGAATCCAGCGTTTCCCGCCCGCGGCCGTAAGCCGCCACCTTGTAGAGGTAGCGCAGCCCGGACGCCGGCGTGTCCTGCCACGACAGGCGCCAGGGTTGTTGCGGGGCCGGTCGCTGGTTCGGATCCAGTCGCCGCTCACCGATCTCGGCGAACAGCAGCGGGCAGTCGGCGCAGTCCGCCGGTCCCAGGTCGGCGCGGTAGATGCGGAATCCTTCCGGCGGGGCGACGCCCGAAACGGCCGGCACGCTCCACTCCAAGGTCACCTGCCCCTTGTCCACCCGGACCGTCAGGTCGGAAACGGCCACCGGGGGAGCGATTTGGGGTGCCACGGGCGGCCCCTTGCGGCCGCATCCCACGACGCAGGCCAGAAAACCTCCCGCAACAAGCAGAAGGATCATCCAGCCTTGCCCGGTCGCGAAGCCTTGGCGGCGGGTTGTCATTTCTGGGCCTCTGCTTCCCTGTCGAGCTGCCGGCGGGCCGCGGCGATGGCCGCCTCCACCTGGTCGGCGGCGGTGCCGCCGTAGGAGCGGCGCCGGTTGATCATCTGCTCCACGGTCAGCAGCTCGAAGATTTCCGATCCCACGGCCGGCGCGAAGCGGCGCAATTCTTCGAGGCTCAGATCGTGCAGTTCCTTGCCGTTTTCCAGGGCGTAAGCCACGGCCTGCCCGACGCAGGCGTGCGCCTTGCGAAACGGCACCCCCTGGCCCACCAGGTAATCGGCCAGGTCGGTGGCGTTGAAGAACCCACGCTCGGTGGCCTGGCGCAGGCGATCGGTGCGGAACCGGATCCGGGGCAGCATGCGGGCGGTGATCTCCAGACAGGCGCGCAGGGTGTCCACCGAGCGGAAAAGCGGCGCCTTGTCCTCCTGCATGTCGCGATTGTAGGCCAGCGGCAGCCCCTTGACCAGGGTCAACAGCGCCACCAGGTCGCCGAAGACGGTGCCGGTCTTGCCGCGGATCAGCTCGGGGACATCCGGGTTCTTCTTCTGGGGCATGATGCTCGAGCCGGTGGCGAAAGCGTCAGGCAGTTCGATGAAGCCGAACTCCGCGCTGCTCCACAGCACCAGCTCCTCGGACAGGCGCGACAGGTGCACCATGGCGATGCTGGCCGCCGAGAGAAACTCGAGGATGAAATCCCGGTCGCTCACCGCGTCGATGCTGTTGGCCGCCACCGCGCTGAAGCCGAGCAGCTCGGCGGTGTAGTGCCGGTCGATGGGATAGGTGGTCCCGGCCAGGGCCGCGGCGCCCAGGGGCATGACATCGATGCGCTTCAGGGCGTCCTCGAAGCGGGCCTGGTCGCGGGTGAACATCTCGTGGTAGGCCATGAGATGGTGGGCCAGGAGCACCGGCTGGGCCCGCTGCAGGTGGGTGTAGCCCGGCATGAAGGTGTCGGTGTGGGCCGCGGCCAGGTCCACCACCACCCGGCGCAGTCCCCTGAGCTGGGCGATGACGGCCCGGGCTTGGTCGCGCACGAAGAGCCGGGTGTCCAGGGCCACCTGGTCGTTGCGGCTGCGGGCAGTGTGCAGCTTCTGGGCCACCTTGCCCACCTCCTGGAGCAGGCGGGCCTCGATGTGCATGTGGATGTCCTCGAGGCTGTCGGCAAATTCGAACTCCCCCCGCTCGATGTCCCGGCCGATGCGCATCAGGCCGGCCACCAGGTCGCCGGCCTCCGCCTCGCTGATCACCCCCACCTTGGCCAGCATGCGGCAATGGGCCACGCTCCCCTCGATGTCGTAGCGATAGAGGCGCCGGTCCACCTGGTGGGAACTGGTGAAAGCCTCCACCAGGCGATCGGTTTTTTCGGCAAAGCGGCCGTTCCAGGGTTTTTCGGTCATTTTTAAAATTCCGTTTTTGCAAAGAGTCAAGCTTTTCAACCGGGCCGGACCCGTCTGGCAGGCCCAGCCGGTCAGGCCTGTCTTGGTTTCACCCCTGCACCATCTTTGCGATGCGCAGGCGCAGGGCGTTGAGCCGGATGAAACCCTCGGCGTCCTTCTGGCGGTAGACCTCGTCGGCTTCGAAAGTGGCAAAATCCTCCCGGTAGAGAGAAAGGTCGCTTTTGCGGCCCAGCACCCGGCAGTTGCCCTTGAACAGCTCAAGGCGCACCACCCCCGACACGTTGGCCTGGGCCTGGTCCATGAGGTTCTGCAGCAGGCGCATCTCGGGCGAAAACCAGAACCCGTTGTAGACGAGCTGGCTGTACTTGGGAATCAGGCTGTCGCGCAGGTGCATCACCTCGCGGTCCAGGGTGATGGACTCCATGGCCATGTGGGCAACTCTCAGGATCGTGCCCCCCGGGGTTTCGTACACCCCGCGCGACTTCATCCCCACGAACCGGTTTTCCACCAGGTCCACCCGGCCGATGCCGTGCTCGCCGCCGAGGCGGTTGAGTTCGGCGAGAATCCCGGCCGGCGACATCTCGACGCCGTCGATGGCCACCGGGTTGCCCTGGGCGAAAGTCACCTCGATCACCCGGGCCTCGTCGGGCGCGTCCTTGGGCGAGCGGGTCCACCGGAACATCTCCTCGTCGGGGGCCTGCCAGGGGTCCTCCAGGAGGCCGCCCTCGTAGCTGACGTGCAACAGGTTGGCGTCGGTGCTGTAGGGCTTCTTGTGCGTGGTGGGCACCTTGATCCCGTGGCGCTGGGCGAAGTCCAGCAGGGCGGTGCGGCTGTTGAGATCCCACTCGCGCCAGGGGGCGATGATGCGGATCTTGGGATCCATGGCCAGGTAGGCCAGCTCGAAGCGCACCTGGTCGTTGCCCTTGCCCGTGGCCCCGTGGCTGACGGCATCGGCCCCCTCGGCGGCGGCGATCTCCATCTGGCGCTTGGCGATCAGCGGCCGGGCGATGGAGGTGCCCAGCAGGTACTGGCCCTCGTAGATGGCGTTGGCCCGGAAGGCGGGAAACACGTAGTCGCGGACAAATTCCTCCTTGAGGTCCTCGACGTACACCTTGCTCGCGCCGGTGCGACGGGCGTTGGCCTCGACGTCATCCATGCAATCGATCTGGCCGATGTCGGCCGAAAAGGCGACCACCTCGCAGTCGTAAGTCTCGATGAGCCACTTCAGAATCACGCTGGTGTCCAACCCGCCCGAGTAGGCGAGCACGACCTTGTTGACGCTGGGGGTGTCGTTCACAGTGAAAAACTCCTTCGAAAGGCAAAAGTTTTACAAGAAAAAGCGCAATTCGGACCGGTCAGACCCGTCCGGCCGATCCGACGAAAAGCATTTTGGCATACCGCAACAAAGTTTCAAGTTTCAACGCTCCCCGCCAGCCACTCCAGGATGGCGGCGGCCATGTGCATCTTGTTTTCCGCCTGTTGCCAAACCGCCGACTGGGGCCCTTCCAGCACCTCGGCGGTGATCTCCTCGCCGCGGTGGGCCGGCAGGCAGTGGAGTGCCACCGCCTCCGGAGCCGCCAGGGCCATCAGGGCGCTGTCCACCGTAAACCCCTTGAAAGCGGCACTCCGCTGGGCTTCCTGCCCCTCGTGGCCCATGCTGGCCCACACGTCGGTGTTGACCACGTCGGCACCGGCCACCGCTTCTCTGGGATCGACGGTCAGGGTGACCTTGGCGCCGGCGGCCCGGGCCTTTTCCACCAAGTCGGCCCGGGGGCGGTACCCCTCGGGGCAGGCCAGGGCCAGCTCGAGGCCGAGGATGGCGGCGGCATTGAGCCAACTGTTGGCCACGTTGTTGCCATCGCCCACCCAGGCGAAACGGACGCCTTGAAAACCGCCCTTGAGCTCCACCACGGTCATCAGGTCGGCCAGGATCTGGGTGGGGTGGTAGTCGTCGGTAAGGGCGTTGATCACCGGCACGGCGGCATGCCGGGCGTAGTCGGCCACGGTCTGCTGGGCGTAGGTGCGGATCACCAGGGCGTCGAGGTAGCCGCCCAGCACCCGGGCCGTGTCGACGATGGGCTCGTTGCGGGCCAACTGGGTGTCCCGGGCCGAAATAAAGATCGCCCCGCCCCCCAGCCGGATGGCGGCGGCCTCGAAGGAAACCCGGGTGCGGGTGGAGGCCTTGTCAAAGAGCAGGCCCACGGTCTTTCCCGCCAGGGGGCGATCCAGGATGCCCCGCCGCCGGCGCGCCTTGAGCGCGATGGCGCGATCGATGAGCCGCCGGATTTCCTCGGCGCTCAGGTCGGTGAGCGCCAGCAGGTCTCTTTTCATGATGTCCCCCTAAGGCAGCACCTGATCCAGGCAGGCGACCAGGGCGTCTATTTCTTTCTTGCCGACCACCAACGGCGGGGCCAGGCGCAGCACTTTATCCTGGATGCAGTTGACGAGAAACCCTTTTTCCAGGCAGGCGTTGACCACCGGCGCGCCCTCCTGCGCCAGCGCCACGCCCAGCAGCAGGCCACGGCCGCGCACATCCTGGATGCATGCATGGCGCGACCGGAGGTCCTCCAGGGCCGATTTGAAATACTCTCCCATGGCACGGCCGTTTTCCAGCACCCCGCCGTCCACCAGGGTGCGAGCCGTGGCCAGGGCCGCGGCGGTGACCAGGGGCGTGCCGCCGAAGGTGGTGGCATGGGCCCCGGGGGTAAAGGCGGCCGCCACCTCTTCCCGGGCGCACATGGCGCCGATGGGCAGCCCGTTGGCCAGGGCCTTGGCCAGAGTCATGATGTCCGGCGCGATGCCGTCTTGCAGGTAGGCGAACAGGGTCCCGGTGCGGCCCATGCCGGTCTGGATTTCGTCGTAGATCAGCAGGGCCCCCATCCGGTCGCACAGGGCGCGCACCTCGGCCAGGTAACCCGGCGGCGGACAGTTCACTCCGCCTTCGCCCTGGATCGGCTCGAGCATCACGGCACAGGTGTTCTCGTCAACCGCCCGGCGCAGGGCCTCGATGTCGCCGAAGGGCACGAAGTCGAAGCGCTCGAGCACCGGGGCGAAGCCCTTGCGGATCTTCTCCTGGCCGGTGGCCGACAGGGTGCCCAGGGTGCGGCCGTGAAAGGAATGGTCCATGGCCACGATGCGGTAACGGCCCGGCTGATCCCGGTCGAAGAAGTACTTGCGCGCCAGCTTGATCGCCGCCTCGTTGGCCTCGGCGCCCGAGTTGCAGAAGAAGACCCGGTCGGCGAAGCTGTGTTCCACCAGCCAGCGGGCCAGCTCCACCTGGGGCACGGTGTAGTAGAGGTTGGACACGTGGCACAGGGTAGCCGCCTGGCGGCAAATGGCCTCGGTGACGGCCGGGTGGCAGTGGCCGAGACTGCAAACGGCGATGCCGGCGATAAAATCGGTGTAGGCGCGGCCCTGGGCGTCCCAGACCGTGCATCCCTCGCCGCGGGTCAGTACCACCGGGAACCGCTTGTAGGTGGTGGCCATGACCGCTTCGGCCTGCGCGATGATCGTTTGCTGTTCCATGGTGCCTCTCAATGGCGATCAATTTTGATCGACAAGTAAAAATTTGGTGGATTATCAACCACAGAGTTCACAGAAAACACAGAGAAAAAACAGGTCTATAAAATCCCTCTGTGAACTCTGTGGTGAAATTTTTCCGCGGCTCATCGCTCCCGCTACCCCTTCGCCAGCGCTCAAAGCGTCACCTCGGTGCCGATGCCGCTGTCGGTAAACAGCTCCAGCAGAATGGCGTGACGCCGGCGTCCGTTGATGATGGGCACCTTTTCCACGCCCCCGGCCAGGGCCGTGAGGGCGCACTCCACCTTGGGAATCATGCCGCCGGTGATCAGGCCCTCGGCGATCATCCGCCGCGCCGCGGCCCGGTCGATGGACGAGATCAACTGGTCATCGGCGCCCTTGACCCCGTCCACATCGGTGATCAGGATCAAGCGCCCGGCGTTCAAGGCCATGGCGATGCGGCTGGCCACCAGGTCGGCGTTGATGTTGTAGGTCTCCCCCTCTTCGCCGACGCCCACCGGGGCGATCACCGGAATGAACCCCTGTGCCGTGAGGGTGTGGATGATCTTCGGATCCACGCCCGTCACCTCGCCCACCAGGCCCGGGTCGATGATCTCCGGCGGCATCCCGTTTTCCGCCTGGCGCACGATGCGCATCTTCTCGGCCCGGATCAGCCCCCCGTCCTTGCCGCACAGCCCCACGGCCCGGCCGCCGTGCTGGTTGATCTGGTTGACGATGGCCTTGTTGACCTTGCCGCCCAGGACCATCTCCACCACGTCCATGGTGTCCTCGTCCGTAAGGCGCATGCCGCGCACGAACTGGGGCTGGATCCCCATCCGGTCCAGGACCTGGTTGATCTGGGGCCCGCCGCCGTGAACGATCACCGGGTTGAGCCCCACGAACTTGAGCAGGGTTACGTCCCGGGCGAAATCGCTCTTGAGCTGTTCGTCCACCATGGCATGGCCGCCGTACTTGATCACCACGGTCATGCCGTGAAAGCGCCGGATGTACGGCAGGGCTTCGATGAGAATGTCGGCAACGTTGGGGGTCATGGATTCTTCTTTTCGAGAGAATTTTTTGCGGACCAGCCCGACTCTGATCCGTTGGTAAAAAAGTAATTATCAACCACAGAGTTCACAGAGAACACAGAGAAAAACAGGTCTATAAAATCCCTCTGTGAACTCTGTGGTGACTGATGGCTTTTTACGAACTTGCCAATCCCGCCTATAGGATATACCGCCGCAAGTCCTCGTCCTGCTGGATTTTTTGCAGCTTCTCCACCACGTAGGCCTCGTCGATAGCCACGGTCTGGCCGGCCATTTCCGGGGCGGCGAAGAGCACCTCCTCCAGCAGACACTCCATCAGGGTGTGCAGGCGCCGCGCGCCGATGTCGTCGGTGGCCTGGTTGACTTCCTCGGCGATGCGCGCCAGGGCCGCCACCGCCGAATCGGCGAAGGTCACCGTCACCCCCTCGGTGGCCAGCAGGGCCGCGTACTGGCGCAGCAGGGCGTTCTGGGGCTCGGTGAGGATGCGGGCGAATTCCTCGCGGCCCAGGGCGTCGAGCTCCACCCGGATGGGAAAGCGCCCCTGCAGCTCGGGAATCAGGTCCGAGGGCTTAATGGCATGAAAGGCCCCCGAGGCGATGAAAAGGATGTGGTCGGTGCGCACCGGGCCGTACTTGGTGGCCACGGTGGCCCCTTCCACCAGCGGCAGCAGGTCGCGCTGAACCCCTTCGCGGCTCACGTCGGGGCCGCTGCCGGAATCCCGCCCCACGATCTTGTCGATCTCGTCGAGAAACACGATCCCGCTCTGTTCCACCTTCTCCTTGGCCTCGGCCGTCACCTGGTCCATGTCCACCATGTCCTGGGCCGCCTCCTGGGTCAGCAGGGTCACGGCCTCGGCCACCGTCACCCGGCGCCGGCGGGTCTGCTTGGGCAAAAGGTTGCCGAGCATGTCCTTGAAGTTGAAGCCCATCTCCTCCATGCCGGCGTTGGAGAAAATCTCCACCATGGGCTGCTTGGACACGGTGGTTTCCAGTTCCACGGTGCGCTCGTCCAGCTTCCCCTGGCGCAGCAGGCGCCTCAGCTTCTCGCGGGTGGCCTTGCCCTCTTCCACCGTCTCGAGGCGCCCGTCGCGGGTGCCGCCGGGCAGCAGCAGGTCGAGCATCCGCTCCTCGGCCACCTCCCGGGCTTTGGCCTGGACCGCCTCCTGGGCCCGGATGCGCAGGTCGGCCACGGTGAGTTCCACCAGGTCGCGCACCATGGATTCCACGTCCCGGCCCACGTAGCCGACCTCGGTGAACTTGCTCGCCTCCACCTTGATGAAGGGCGAATCGGTCAACCGCGACAGGCGCCGGGCAATCTCGGTCTTGCCCACCCCGGTGGGGCCGATGAGCATGATGTTCTTGGGCGCGATCTCGTCGCGCAGGTCCTCGGGCACCTGCCGCCGGCGCCACCGGTTGCGCAGCGCGATGGCCACCATGCGCTTGGCACGGCCCTGGCCGATGATGTAACGGTCCAGGGCGCTGACGATTTGCGAAGGCTTCAGGTCGCTCACATTTCCTCGATACTGACGTTGGAGTTGGTGAACACGCAAATGCCGGCGGCGATCTCCATGGCCGCCGCCACCACGGCCCGGGCGTCCAACCGGGTATGCCCGAGCAGGGCCTCGGCCGCCGCCTGGGCCGCCACGGCCCCGGAACCGATGGCCAGCACGGCGCCGTCCGGCTCGATGACGTCGCCACTGCCGGAAATGAGCAGCATTTTTTCCTTGTCGGCGGCGATCATCAGGGCCTCGAGGCGCCGCAGGTACTTGTCGCTGCGCCACTCGCGGGCCAGCTCCACCGCCGCGCGCATCAGGGAGCCGTTGTAGCGCTCCAGCTTGCCTTCCAGCCGCTCGGAGAGGTTGAGGGCGTCGGCCGTGGCCCCGGCAAAGCCCACGATGATGCGGTCGTGGTAGATGCGGCGCACCTTGCGGGCGCGCTGCTTGACCACGGTGTTGTTCAGCGTCACCTGCCCGTCGCCGGCCACGGCGAGCCGTCCGTCGCGTCGCACGGCCAGGATGGTGGTGGAACGCCACTGGGTCATGGAAAACACCTTTGGTTCAAGGTTTCAGCAGAAAAACCATTATATCGCCCACTGACCAATGCCCCCTCACCGCCTTGGATGGGCCTTGTCGTAGGTCTCCATCAGCCGGTCGATGCTCACGTGGGTGTAGCGCTGGGTGGTGGAGAGGCTCTTGTGCCCCAGCAGCTCCTGGACCACCCGCAGATCGGCCCCGGCGTCCAACAGGTGGGTGGCGAACGAGTGCCGCAGGGCGTGGGGCGACACCGGCACCGCCAGGGCGCAGGCCGCCACCAGGCGATCGAGGATCCGGGCGATGCTGCGCGGCGTCAATCGCCCCCCGTTTTTGTTGAGAAACAGCGCCTCCGACGACGCGCCGGCGCCCTTGCCTTCCACCGCCAACTGCCGGCGGTAGGCGGCGATGGCCCCCAGGGCTTTCCGGCCGATGGGCACGATGCGTTCCTTTTTTCCCTTACCCATCACCCGCACCAGCCCCTCGGCCTCGTCCACGTCCCGCAGGTTGAGCCCGGCGAGCTCAGAGACGCGCAGGCCGCAGGAGTAGAGCGTCTCGAAAATCGCCCGGTTGCGCAGATCGAGGACGCTGCTGCCGCCGATACCGTCCAGCAGGCGGAACATGTCGTCCACGGTGAGGTAGGCGGGCACCCGCTTGGGCTGCTTGGGCGTGAGCACCCCCTCGGCCGGGCTTTCCTCCAGGTCCCCGCGCTTGACCAGGTGCCGGAAGAAGGAGCGCAGGGCCGAAAGCTTTCTCGCCATGGTGGTCTTGGCGTTTTTGCGGTGCAGGAAGGCCAGGTAGCCGCGAACGGTCAGGGCGTCCACTTCGGCCACCGTGACCGCGTCCTGGTCGGCGGCAAAGGCGGCGAACTCGGCCAAGTCCCGGCGGTAGGCGCGCAGGGTGTGGGCCGAAAACCCCTTTTCGGCGGCCATGGCGTCGATGAACTGGTCGATGGCGCGGGCAAGGGTCGGGGACGCCTTCATGGCAGGGCCATCAGGGCCGCCAACTCCGACCAGTCGCCCACTTCGACGAAGGGATGGGGCTGGCGGTTCCAGGGCTGGCGGAACACCACCGGGGTGATGCCGCCGTCGTTCAGGGTGAAGCAGGTCTCGAGCCGGTCTTCGACGAAGAAGGCCTTCTCGTGCCGGCGCAGCACCTCCAGCTTGGCGTCGAAGTCGCCGGTGGCCACCACCTGGATCCCGTTGTGGGAAGGCGGCAGCACGCTGTGCAGCCACGATTCGATGAACCGCGCGTCCGGCCGGGCCGTGACGAACAGCACCGGGCCGGCCAGGCGGCTGAGCCGGGCGATAACCTCCGGGGCGCCGGGGATCGGCTCCAGGGGGCGGCGATGGCTGCCTTCGATGAGCTGGTCGATTACCGCGTCCCGGATCTGCGCATCCAGCTCGAGGCATTCATCCAGGCGGTAGGAGGTGATGTCCTCGTAGCGCAGGTCACCGTGGCGAAACTCCTCGCGCACGATGTCGACAAACAGGCGCATCGTGTCGGCCACCACGCCGTCGATGTCAAAGGCCACCGCCGCCGGGTCGATGCGGGGCGCCGCTTCCGTGGACAACGGGTTCAAGGTCAAGAGGCCCGCCGGGTCTTTTTCTTGAGACGGCTGATGCGGCGGCGCAGGATCTCCAGCCTGCGCGGATCGGCGTCATCCATTGCCGCGCGCTGGGCGCGCAGGACGCGCAGCTTCTGCTTGATGGCACGCACCGAGCCGTCGGCATTCTTGCTCTTGGTTTCCACGATGCCCCGGGCCTGCTTGACGGCGGAGATCAGCTCCGCCTTGTTCATACCGTGAACACCGGTAATACCGTCGATCCCCTTGGCCAGCTCCCGCAGTTCGGTTGCGGTCATCTTCTCCAGGGGCTTTTCCTTGGTTTCCTTCTGCTTTTTCCCAGCCATGGGTCGTTTCGCACTCCTTTCGAGGTTCAAGCGCCTGCGGCGCGTTCCGCCCGGGACGGATTCCGGGTTCCAGGTTCAAGGTTGAAAAGGACCAAAGGGACCCATCATTCCCTGCAGGAAGGCTCGACCCTTTTTCGCGGCCTCCCCTTTTTGGCGTAAAGTTTTGCTTATAAAATCGCCACCGCGGCTTGTCAATCCGATACTACTCAATCATTGAGTATTTTTGCTCAGTGATTGAGTAAAGTTCCGGTGGTGGCTCTACGCCGTGCCATAAGGCGTGTAATCGGGCACGATCTCGGCCAGGCGGCGCTTGATGCCCGCGGCGTCCTGGGCCTCGGCCAGCCGGGGCCAGGTCCGCCAGAACGTCCTCCGTACGTGTTCACAGGGGCTGTAAATCAGGGGGGGGGAGCGTTTTAGATCCAGGCCAGATCGGGTTCCACCCAGCGGTTTCCCTTTTCGCTGCGGGTGCCCAGGCTGCGTTTTCGCCATGGCACGGCAAAGCGCAGCGCCCGCTCGGCCCGGTTGTCGGTCGGCGCCACACCCTCATGTTCCAGGAAGGTCCACAGCGAATCGAGCTGGCGGACAATCCGGCGGGCAAGCTTGCCTGCCTCGTTTTGCTCCTGCTCCCACAGCAACAGGGTAAAGAGAAAATGCGGGTAGAAAAATTCCCACTGTCGCGGCTCCGGCGGCGCCTGGGCGAAGTGCACCAATTCGCGGCAGCTGCGCCTTGACGATCCGGCCACAGCGCAGGCACTGGCACTGGTTGAGCCCGTAATGGGTGACTTCAAGCTCGATCGGCGGCAGCTCGATGCGCTGATGGGTGTGAAAGCGGTGGCACTGCTGGTCACCAAAATCCGTGCAGCCGCACGTGCAGCGCTCGGGCTTGAGTTCCACGGTGCGCGTGGGAGCCAGTGTCTGCTGCTGACGGCCCGGGTGGCCTTTCTGTCCGCCCTTGGCGCGTTTGCTCTTTTTACGCTTTCGTTCCGGGCGCTTGAACGGGCTGTCGGATGACGGCGGCTTGCTGGAGTTGGTCGAGTCCTTGCGGCTCTGCGCTTCCAGCTTCTCGATGCGCTGCTCGTGGATTTCGACACGCTGGTGCATCTGCAAAAGCGCCTGCTCCAACGCCAGGATATACTGGCGCACAGCCTCGGGCGTCAGGTGCCATTCTAGCTCGGAGAATGTTCTCGTCGGTGCCATGGAAGGCACCATAGCACATAGAAGGCAAAAAGTCTAGTCAAATTAGGCAGTTATACCGGCTACTTGTAAATTTGTTGATTTTTTTTGGCCCTCCGGGCCGATAACAACCTGTTTTTCTTCGCGTCCTTCGCGATCTTGGCGGTTCAAAAATCAAAATCCTGCTAGGCGTCACCGCCGGATTCGATGCGCGGCTGGCTCCCATGGTGCTGGCGGTATGCACTTGTATCCTCGCGGCGGGCCGAGGCCACGGCGCGGTTGGCGATGTCCTGGACCTTCTCGTAGGCCTGTTCGTGGCGCCGCGACAGGTCGGCGATCTGCTCGGCCTGGGACTTGACCAGCTTCTCCAGGGCCTCGATCTTGGCCGACAGGACGTTTCTCTCCCCTTCGAAGCGCGATTCCAGCAGCGCCTTGTCCTTTTCGAAGTCGCGGTTCAAAGCGGCGGTGGCGTTGTCCACCGCCTGCTTGACAGCCTTTTCCAGGCGGGCGGGAAAAGCTTCGGCTTCCTTGCGCAAGGTAGCCAGCTCCTCTTCCAACCGGTCGACGGCCGCCTCGCGCGCCTGCAGGTCGGCCTCGCGCTGCTGCTGGGCCTTGTCGAAGGCTTCCTGCTTCTGGGCGATTTCCCTTTCCAGGCGCTGCAACGCGTCTTCGAGTTCGTTCTTGCGCTGGGCGCTTTCCCGGGCGAAGGCGTACTCGTAGGCTTCCTTCTCGCGCTGGCGCTGGACTTCGATCTGGCGCTTTTCTTCAGCCGCCTGGCGCTCATTGTCCTTCTTTTCGCGCTCCCACTGCTCCCGCGCGACACGCATCTCCTCCTCAAAGGCGGCTTTGGCGGCGGCCATATCCTGCTCGAAGCGCTCCTTTTCCACCCGCTGGGCATCGAGCAGGGCCGCCAGGTCCGAAGCGGCAGTCTCGATTTCGTAGATGGTCTGCAGCTCCTTGCGCTTGTCGGCCACGGCCGCCTTGACCTTGCGATAAGTGTCGATCTCGCTTTCGTAACGTTCGGCCAGGTCGGCCAGCTCCCGGCTGAAGGCGCTTCTCAGATCTTGCAGCCGCTTGAGCGGGTCCTGCTCGCTCTGGGTGTCAGCGGCCGCCTCGGCGAGCTGTTTTTCCAGGCGCTTTCTGGCCTTTTCGGCATCCAGCAGATCCTTGCTCAGGGCCTCGGCGCGCTCCTTGGCGGCCTGGTAGGCATCCAGCAGGTCCTTCTTGGTGTTGGCCATGGAAACGGACGGGATTTCTGTTGACGGGCTCATGGTCACCTCGCAGATGGGTTGTCGGGAAACGCGAACTTACAGGGATAGTTACCGAAGGTCACGGACGGGCAAGGTTTCGGCGCCACAAAGACCGACCACCAGCCAATGACCAGCCTATAATTCACGCAGCATCCGCCGCAGCGCCTCGCGCCAGTGGATCGGGGCCAGATGAAAATCGCGCCAGGCGCGCGCGCAGTCCAGTACGCTGTAGGCCGGACGCCGGGCCGCGGTGGGGTAGTCCGCCGTGCGGATGGGCAGGATGGGAATCGGCCGCGCCAGCTTTCCCAGGGCCAGGGCCTCCTCCTGGATGGCCACGGCGAAATCGTACCAACTGGCCACCCCGGCGTCGGTCCAGTGGTAGATGCCCTTGAGCGCCGGCCGCCGCGCCGCGGCCCAGATGGCCGCCGCCAGGGTGCCGGCCCAGGTGGGGGCGCCCACCTGGTCGGCCACCACCGACAGTTGGGGCTTTGCCGCCATCAGGCGCAGCATGGTGCCCACGAAATTGGCCCCGTGGCGGCTGTAGAGCCAGGCGGTGCGCAGGATCAGCGCATCGGCCAGGATTTCCAGGACCGCGATTTCCCCCTGGCGCTTGGATCGCCCGTACACGCCCAGCGGCCGGCACTCGGCCTCGGGCGCATAGGGGGTGTTGGCGCCGCCATCGAAGACGTAGTCGGTGGAAACGTGAACCAGGCGCGCCCCGGTTTCCAGGGCCGCCCGGGCCAGGTGCCCGGCGCCGGCGGCGTTGACGGCGAAAGCCAGCTCGGCTTCACTCTCGGCCCGGTCCACCGCCGTGTAGGCCGCCGCGTTGACGATGAAATCCGGTGCCGCCGCGCCGACATGCCGGCGCACGCTGTTTTCGTCGGTGATGTCGCAATCGGGCAGGTCCAGCCGCTGCAGGGCCACCTCTTCGGGCGCCGTGTCCGCCAGGGTTCGGCCGAGCTGGCCGCCCGCGCCGACGATGAGCACCTTCATGGAAACACCTCGGCATCCTTGAACGAAACGCCCCGGCGGTCTTTTTCCGACACCAGCGGCGCTCCGTCCAGCGGCCAGCGGATATTCAGATCCGGATCATCCCAGCGGATGCAGCGCTCGTGTTCGGGAGCGTAGTAGTCGGTGGTCTTGTAGAGCACCTCGGCCGTCTCGCTCAGCACGCAAAACCCGTGGCCGAACCCGGGCGGCACCCACAACTGCCGCTTGTTGTCCGCGCTGAGCCGCCGGCCCACCCAGCGGCCGAAGGTCGCCGATGAGCGGCGCAGGTCCACCGCCACGTCGAACACCTCGCCGGCCACCACCCGCACCAGCTTGCCCTGGGGCCGGCGCACCTGGTAGTGCAACCCGCGCAGAACGCCCCTCCGGGACCGGGAGTGGTTGTCCTGCACGAAGGCCACCGAGAGGCCGGTCAGTTCCCGGAATCTCTTCTCGTTGTAGCTTTCGAAAAAAAAGCCGCGCGCGTCGCCGAATACCTCTGGCTGGATCAGCAGTACTTCGGGAATCTGGGTGGGAGAGATCTTCAGTGGTTCAGTCGCTTTTCTTCCAGGTAAGCTTCGACTTGAGAGATAAACAGGTCGAAGTCGTCTTTCCCGTTTCTGATATTATCGATCAAACGCCGGTCGTCGATGCGCCAATAGCGATGAACCAGGCTGTTGCGAAAATCGAAAAAAGGCTTCAGCCGGTCGAACAGGTTCTTGTCAAAAAGCCCATTTTCAAAAGCTTTTGCCACCGCATCGACATACCCGGAGACCGCGACCCCCTTGTCCTTGGCCAAAATGTGCTGGATGGTGTTGGACATGGCTTCCGCCAGTTCGATCAAAATGTACTTGGCGGCCTTGAGCGCGACGGAATCCGGCGCCAATTCGTTTTGATCCAACAACTGCCGCAGCGCCAAGCTGTTTCTCCGGATCTCGGACAGATAATTTTTAATCCGAATCTCGTCAACTTTCACGCCAGCACCTCCTGGATCATTCCGGCGCATTCCCGGTAGCGAAACCCGTAGCGCTCCAGAAACGCCGCCAGCACCTCGGGATCCTTGTCCACCAGGAGCCGGCCCCCTTCCAAAACCTTTTTCAGATACAGCAAGCCGAAAATGTCCCCCGACGCCAGCACCTCCCGGATCGGGCGCACATCGAACACATCCGCCGGCATCCCCGTCTCGTGATACAGGGCGATTTTCAGGTCCAAGGCCACCAGGTTGCCGTCAACATGATCCACCGGGTAAACGGCGATGTCAACATCCCGACCATGCCCTTCCGTTTGCATCGAGCCGTACAGGTAGGCGAAGACCACCCGTGGATCGGCCGCCAGGACGCGCATGATGGCGTCGATAAGGGATGGTTCCAGGCGGTAGGCCTTAGCGGTCAAATGACAATCTTTTCGTTCGGTTGTTGGTTGTCGGTTATCTGTTGTCGGTTATCGGTTATCGGTTATCGGTTATCTGTTATCGGTTATCTGTCTTTCCGTTTTTTCCTGATAACAGATAACTGATAACAGATAACATTTCCCCCGATAACCAATAACGCCTTTCCCCTCAGGCCCGATCACCTCACAGCAACACGATCCGCTCCCTGGCCAGGCCCAGTCCCACGAGCTTCTCGACAGCCTTTTCCACCGGCTCCGTACCGGTGAGCAGGACCTTCTCCACGCCGGCCCAGTTGACCTGTTGCGGTCGCTGGACCTCGAAGCCCAGAAAATTCTCCGGGCAATCGCCGTCGCAGACTACCGCCTGCAGGCGGATGGGCACCTCCTGCAGACAGATGAAGGCCATCTCGGCCACCTCGCCGGTGCCGTAAAAAACGATGCGCCGCGTCCCCTGCAACGCCAGGGCCGCCAGCAGGCGGCGCAGCTTTTGCCGCGCCTCGCGGTAAAAAGCGTAGGAAAATTGAATGTACTCGCAGGTCAGGCGGGTCTTTTCCATGACGCCGCGCGGGGTGAGGAGGTAGCGGACCCGGTTCTTGGGCACATGGGTGACCTTGAAGTAGCCTTTCCTGGCCAGGCGCCTGACAAAGGCGTTGACCAGCCCCAGGGACACGCCGAGCTGCCGCGCCAGGTCGCGCTGGCTGGGCCCCGAATCGGCCTCGATGGCCTCGAGCAGCTTCAGGGTGCGGATGTCGTTGGGGTGCATGGGGCAAACAGCAACACTGGAGGAAAGCATGAACCCGGCCAAGGGGGTAGGCAGAAACGCGCGGCCGTACCTGCTCGCGCTGGCCCGAAGACAGCTCCGCCGGGTCGATTACACTCCGGGAAGGGGGAAAAATCAACGAATAACAAGCCAAATCAGCATATTAGTATTTTATCGTTCGACCATTGAACACCATCTAAGGGGGTTGGTCAAGGGGAAAGCGGGAGTCCTGCGAAAATGGCTTCAGGGGAAGGGAATCGGACCGGGAGGAAGGGAAAAACCCTTGGCGCCGACGCGCATCGGCGCCAAGGGTCTGGTTGGCGACTATTTGTTGGCCGGGGCCGAGACGGTGATCCGATCCTTGTTGGCCTCAAAGATCTTGTCCCCGACCCCCTTGACCTTTTTCAAGTCTTCGATGGCGGCGAAAGGTCCGTTCTGTTCACGGTAGTCCACGATGCGCTGGGCGACCACCTCGCCGATGCGGTCCAGGGTGATCAGTTCCTCCACCGTGGCCTTGTTCAGATCGATTTTGGCGCTCTCGGCGGCAAACCCCATGGATCCGACCGCAAAGACCACCGCCAGGACCAGTGCCATTGTCCGCCAAATGTTTTTCTTGTGCATCGCTGCCTCCTTTCGCTGGATGGATACCGCCCCCCGCCGTAGGACTGGCGCCTGTGCCGCCCCTGGGCCGCCGGGCGCCGGAGCCGGGAGCTTGCCCATGGCCGCATCCCCGCGATGCGGGCCCGAGGCGTCGTTTATCAAGTTCCGTGCCATTTTGAGGGAAGGCTGCGGCCGGCAGGAACAGCCCGGCCGGACTGGAGGTTGGAAAAGGAGCCAACTTTTTCTATGTTATTGTTTTTAAATGTTTTTATTGCAGCGCAAGCCCCCCATTGCCGGCCCCTGGCCGGGCCGGTCCCTTTTGCTCGGGCCCTGGGCGGCGCCCAAAAATTGCACAACTTTCGGGGCAATCCTTGCCCATTGATCAGGGCGGAAATGGCCGCCTGCCCAAGCGCCACGTTCGCCGGCCGCCCCCCCTGCAATAGGGCTTGACCCCGGTACCGGATTCGGGCGAGGGTAGGGGCCGCAGAAGGCTTTATGGCAACAATCAAATCCGTGAAAGGAGAAGGTTCGATGTCGGCGGAAGATACCATCGAGGTGCGGGCCATCGTGACGATGACCACAGACGCGTTGCAAACCATCGTGGCCAACGCCAAGGCCCTGGTGGGGCCGGACGCACGGGGCCACTACCGCGTGGACACGGCCGACCTGGTCAGCCACATGGTGTCCCGCTTCCTGCTGGAACGGGATTTCGAAGCCTATGTCAAGGATCTGTCCAACTACCCGAAGGTGACCTCCGAAACCATGCAGTGAGCACAGAGCGCAAAAAATCACCAATTTCAAGTTTCGCGTGTCAAGTTTCCATCATCCGGCAGGGCGGCCCGGTAGAGCACCCCGTGGCCGTCTAGGCGGTAGACGCCGGCGGCCGCGGGGACCAGTAGCGAAGTTCCCCGGGTAAATCCCGTGACATGGCCGCTGGCCACCGTCAGCCGGCCACCGCCCTCGGTGCACAGCAGGATTTCCACCCGACGCCCGGCGGGACTGGTCCACTTCCGCCCGCCGTCGAGGCGCAGCACCCAGAGGGCAAACTCGGCCGCCGGCGCGTCAAACCGGACGGCGGGCCCGTCCCCGGCCCGCAGCACTTCGGGCCGCCCCCCCTCGAAGCGCAGCACCCGCAGCAGCTCGGGCACGTCCACGTGCTTGGCCGTCAGGCCGCCGCGCAGAACATTGTCCGAGTTGGCCATGAGCTCGATTGCCGTTCCCTCCAGGTAGGCGTGCAGCCGGCCGGCCGGAAGGAACATGGCCTCCCCCGGGGCCAGGCAAACCAAATTGAGCAGCGCCGGGGCCAGCACGCCGATATCGTCCGGGTAGCGCCGGCCCAGGGCGGCCACCCAGCGGCAGACCTCCCCCTCCGCTTCCCGCCGCCGGGCCCGGGTCACCGCCTCGTTGACCACCGCCCGACGCCGGGCCGCGTCCAGGGTCATCAGGCTGGTAAACATGTGCCGGATGGCGACGGCGGGCGCCGCCGTTTCGAATAGCGCCATTTGCTTCCCCAGGCCCTCAGGGGACAAGGCCTTGAGGTTGGCGGCCATTTCGTCAGGGGGCCGGAATCCGTTGAGCGCCCAGAACGCCGACAAGGCGCAGATCAACTCCGGCTTGTGGTTGTCGTCGCGGTAGTTGCGGCCGGGGGCGTCGACGGGAACGCCGGCCCGGTTTTCCCGGGCAAATCCCTCCCGGGCCTGTTTCAAGTCCGGGTGGGCCTGGATGGACAGCGGCTCGGCCGCCGCCAGGACCTTGAACAGGTACGGCAGCCGGGGGCCGAAGCGCTCGGCCACGCCGGGGCCGAGAACCTCCCCGGGAAACTGTTCGATGAGCCGATCCAGCGGCTGCCAGGCGCCGTCGACGAGAATCTTGGACGGCGCCTTGGGGTGGGCGCCCATCCACAGCTCGGCCTGGGGAACGGGCGAGGGGCTGGGCCGGCCCAGCAGGGTGGCGATGGCCGTGCGCGAGCCCCAGGCATAGGTCTGGATGGCGTTGTCCAGCTCAAAAGCTTGCCTGAACATGCCTTTTTTCTCTTTCTCGCTCTTCATCCCAGCTGCTCGACAGCTTCCGGGCCGCAGGCCAATTCCCTGAACAGCTTGATTTCCAACCGGCGCGTCTCTTCCCAGAGATCGAGAATACGCTGCTGCCGGACCGGGTCGGCGGCCCCATAGCGTTCCAGGATATAGGCCATGCGGCGGTCGAGGGGAACAATCCGGTCATGAAGGACCCGCTTGTCGGCGTAGTTGACGACCTCGGCCTCGGTGGGCGATCCCGCCGGGTCGAAAACGTCGAGCTTGACGTGCTGGGCGACAATGCGGCCCACCCGCCGAAAGCCCTGCCGGGCCAGATAAATTTCACCGGAGGCGGCGTGATTTTCCCCGGTGGAAAAGCTGCGGGCCTTGGTGATGTCATGGAGCAGGCTGGCGGCCTGGACCAGCCCCCGGTCCAGGCACGGCGCCAGGGCGTTGATGGCGTCGCACAGCCAGAGCGCCACCCGGCTCACCTGGGTGCTGTGGGCCACGATGTGGGCCGGCATCTCCATGGCGGTCATCATCTGGTGGCACTGGTCAACGGTGGGGCAGCGGGGATTGGTCATTGCTCGGGCCTGCCGCTGGCCTTGGAAGTTTCCGGATCATCTTGCGTTTCGGCGGATTCCAGGCTCGCAAGGGTCCGGCATCCTTGAGCAGCGCGTCACCCCGGTCTCTAGCTGGCGCAGATCGCCGAAACCTCCACCCGCACATCCTTGGGCAGGCGAGCCACCTGGACGCATTCGCGCGCCGGCGGCGCATCCTGGAACACATCGGCGTATACGGCGTTAAAGCGCGCAAAGTCTTCCATGTCCTTGAGAAAGCAGGTGCACTTGACCACGTCGGCCATCTTGAAGCCCGCCGCCTCGATGATGGCCGCCAGATTGGCCAGCACCTGGCGGGTCTGGGGCTCGATTTCATCGGCGACGATGCCGCCGCCGGCCGGGTCGATGGGGATCTGCCCCGACACGAAGAGCAGGTTTCCCAGGCGCACCGCCTGGCTGTAGGGGCCGATGGCCGCCGGCGCGGCCGGCGTGGAGACGATGGTTTTCATGGCAGCTCTTTCTCTCCCTGGGATGCATTCCCGGATATCTCTCCGAGTACGCACCCTGAGGGTAGGCTAAAAATTGCAGGCGCAAAAGTCAAATCGGCTCCACGGTCGCACTCTCGTCTGCCGCAGGCAGATAAACGGCGAAAGTCGCGCCGGCGCCCTGCCGGCTGGTCACCGTGATCAGCCCGTCATGGCTGCGCACGATACCGTAGGCCACCGCCAGGCCCAGGCCGGCGCCGTTTCCCATGCGGCGGCTGGTGAAAAAGGGCTCGAAAATCCGCCCCCGGGTGGCTTCATCCATCCCGCTACCGGTATCGTTGACCGTCACCCGGGCGTAGCGGCCGGGGGCAAGATCGCGGGGGCGGGGCTGGTCGGCCTTGATCGTTGCATTGTCCGTGACCACCACGATCCGGCCGCCCTCGGGCGTCGAGTCGCAGGCATTGGTCAGCAGGTTGCGCAGCACCTCCCCGATCCGGCCACAGTCCATCACCACCGGCCACAGGTCCGCCTGCAAGCGGCAGTCGAACTTCACATCCCGTTGCGTTTCCCTGAAAATGGAGACCGCCTCCTGGACCACCTGGTTGAGATCGGAGGACCTGCGGGCAAATCGCCCTCCCCGGGCAAAGCCGAGCAACTGCTTGGTCAATGCAGCCCCGCTCTGGACGCTGCCTTCGATGTCGTCCAGGCGTTTCCAGTGGGGATGGGCCGTATCCAGGTCCAAGCGCATCAGGGCGGTATTGCCCATGATGCCCATGAGCAGGTTGTTGAATTCATGGGCCACCCCGCCGGCCAGGGTGGCGAGACTTTCCAATCGTTGGGCCTGCTGGATCTCGACCTCCAGGCGCTTGCGCTCGGTGACGTCGCGCAGAAAGTTGAGTACGGCAGGCCGGCCTTCCCACTCGACCGTCACCGCGTTGAGTTCCAACCACATCAGGCGACCGGTCCGGTTGTAGCCCCTGAAGGAGATCGTGTCGGATACCGGCTCGCCCCTCAGGCGCTTCTCGTGCCGCATGGCGATGAGGGGGCGGTCGTCGGGATGGATCAGGTCGACAAACGACAGGCTGGCGAGGGCCTCGGCGTCGTAGCCGGACACCTCGATCATGCGCCGGTTGGGGAACTTGATCACCCCGTCCTGGGTGATGAAAATCGCATCGCTGGCGTTTTCCACCAGGTTGCGGTATTTTTGTTCGCTTTCGCGCAGGGCTTCCTCGGCTGCCCGGCGGTCGGTGATGTCCACGAGGTTGACCACCTGACCCACCGCCGCCCCGGTTTCGTCGCGAAAGGCCGCCGCGCTAACATGAACATACCGCAGCCGGCCGTCACGGGTCAGCCGCCGGCTCTCCAGCGCGGCGTATCCTTCGGCATAGGCTTGCTCTACGCCGGCCAGGGTCTTTTCCCGCTCGTCTTCAGGCACGAAATCGATCCGCCGGCCGAGGACCTCCGCCGCCGACCAGCCGAAGGTGCGGGAAAAGGCCGGGTTGACGTACACCGCCCGCCCCTGGAGATCGTAGACCACGATGGAATGCGGGCTGGATTCCAGCACGGCCCGGTGCTCCTCCTGGCGCTTGCGCAGCATCTTCCAGCCCTCTTGGCGGCTGCGCTCGACCTTGACCGCCTCCCAGGTGAGCAGGGCCACGATCAGTCCCACAACCGCGCTCACCGCCAGGCAGCCGATAACCAAGTGCGTCTTCAAGTCCCTGATTTCGTTCTCGATATCATGGAGATAGGCGCCGCAGCCCACGATCCAACCCCAGGGGCGATACAGCCGCACGTGGGAGACCTTGGGAAGCGCCGGTGCCGTCTCTCGGGGCGCCGGCCAGCGGTAGGCGATGAAACCGGCCCCTTCCGGCCCTGACGCCGCCGCAACGCCGTCGGCAAATAGACGCTTGCCGTCTTCGTCGGTCAACTGGCCCACATCGCGGCCCTCCAGGTCCGTTCGATGGGGATGCATGAGCACCCGCGGGCCGCGGTCGTTGACCCAGAAATAGCCCCGGTTGTCGGTGTCGAAGCGAATCCCGCGCAAATGCGCGATGGCCGCCTTTTGGGCCTCGGCCACGGTCATCCGCCCCTCCGCGGCCAGCCGGTCGTAGCGCGCCACAATGCCCACCGCCATGGCGGTCATGTCGGCCAGGGTCGCCTTTTTGACGGCCACGAGCCGCCCACGCACGTAAGGCACCAGCAGGACGAAAACCAGCGTTGCCAGTATCGCCGTTGTGACCAGCAGGATAAGGACGTTGCGAAAGGCAGTCGTCGGGCGCAGGCCCGGCTCATCGGAACTCAGGGATAGATGGTTGGTCATGGTAACGGTTCCAGGCCGAAAATAGTGGTAACAAGACCTGAAACCGATTTTTAGGGGCCAGCGCCAAAAAAGTAAAGCAATAGATGCGTCAGTGCCCGGTCAAGGCGGGAATTTACCTCCCCGACGTCGTCATTCCGATTAAAAAAGCCCCGCGCGCCGAAGCGCGCGGGGCTTTTGGGGGGAAGGATCAATACATGTCGTCCATCCCGCCGCCCGGCATGGCCGGCTGGTCTTTCTTCTTTTCCGGCTTTTCGCTGACCATGGCCTCGGTGGTGAGCATCAGCCCGGCCACCGACGCGGCGTTCTGAACAGCATAGCGGGTCACCTTGGTCGGGTCGATAACGCCGGCGGCCACCAGGTTCTCGTAGGTTTCAGTGGCGGCGTTGAAGCCGAAGTCATCCTTGCCATCGCGGACCTTGTTGAGCACCACCGAGCCTTCCAGTCCGGCGTTGATAGCGATCTGCCGCAACGGCTCTTCCAGGGCCCGACGCAGGATGTCGATGCCCATCTTCTCGTCTCCCTTGGCGCTCACCTTGTCCAGAGCGTCGATGCAACGCACCAGGGTGACCCCGCCGCCGGGGACGATCCCCTCTTCCACCGCGGCCCGGGTGGCGTTGAGGGCGTCCTCCACCCGCGCCTTCTTTTCCTTCATCTCGGTCTCGGTAGCCGCGCCGATGTTGATCACCGCCACGCCGCCCACCAGCTTGGCCAGGCGTTCCTGGAGCTTCTCGCGGTCGTAGTCGCTGGTGGTCTCTTCGATCTGGGCGCGAATCTGGCGCACCCGGGCCTCAATGTCCTTCTTGGCACCGGCACCGTCCACGATGGTGGTATTGTCCTTGTCGATGCGCACCGTCTTGCACTTGCCCAGGTCATCGACGGTGACGTTTTCGAGCTTGATGCCCAGCTCTTCACTCACTACCTGGCCGCCGGTGAGAATGGCGATGTCCTGCAGGATGGCCTTGCGCCGGTCACCGAAGCCGGGCGCCTTGACCGCCGCCACCTTCAGGGTGCCGCGCAACTTGTTGACGATCAAGGTGGCCAGAGCCTCACCCTCGACATCCTCGGCGATGATCAGAAGCGGCTTGCCCATCCGGGCCGTCTGCTCGAGCAGCGGCACCAGGTCGCGCATGCTGCTGATCTTCTTTTCGTGGATCAGGATCAGCGGCTCCTCGAGAAAGGCGACCATCTTCTGGGCGTCGGTGACGAAGTACGGCGAGATGTAACCGCGGTCGAACTCCATTCCCTCCACCACTTCGAGGGTGGTCTCCATGCTCTTGGCTTCTTCCACCGTGATGACGCCTTCCTTGCCCACCTTCTCCATGGCGTCGGAAATGATCTTGCCGATGGTTTCGTCCCCGTTGGCCGACACCGTGCCCACCTGCTCGATTTCGGTCTTGTCCTTGGTGGGCTTGGCGAGTTTTTTAAGCTGGGCCACCACGGCCTCCACGCCCTTGTCGATACCGCGCTTGAGGCTCATGGGGTTGGCGCCGGCGGCCACCAGCTTGAAGCCCTCGTTGCAGATGGCTTGGGCCATGACCGTGGCCGTGGTGGTGCCGTCGCCGGCCATGTCGCTGGTCTTGCTGGCCACTTCCTTGACCATCTGGGCGCCCATGTTGACGAACTTGTCCTCCAGCTCGATCTCCTTGGCCACCGTAACGCCGTCCTTGGTCACCACCGGGGAGCCGAAGGATTTTTCCAACACGACGTTGTTGCCCCGCGGGCCCAGGGTCACCTTGACGGCGTCGGCCAGGCAGTTGACCCCCTGGAGCATCTTCTCCCGGGCCTTGGTTCCGTAAACGATCATCTTTGCCGCCATGTTTTCGCTCCTCCTTGGATTCAGTCGATTACGCCGAGGATATCATCTTCGCGCATGAACAGGTGTTCTTCACCGTCGATCTTGATCTCGGTGCCGCCGTACTTGGAAAACAGGACCCGGTCGCCTTCCTTGATGTCCATGGCGATCCGTTTGCCGTCTTCGCCCATCTTGCCGGGACCCACCGCCACGACCTTGCCCTGCTGGGGTTTTTCCTTGGCCGTGTCCGGAATGATGATCCCGCCAGCGGTCTTCTGCTCCTCTTCAACCCGCACAACCAGAATTCGATCGTTCAACGGTCTGATCTTCATGTCCTCTTTCCTCCAAAACATTTAAGAATGAATACAATCCCCGTCGATCACGGATCGACGCGACACAAGGTGCCGGGAGCCGCCGCTTTGCCGGCTCACACGCCGCGACATCCCTTGGCCCCTCAAGGCGAATTGTGTGAAGATGAAAAGATCTGGGCCCTACCGGAGTGCACCTGCCGGAAAACCTCCCCTGGAATGCCCATTGGTCGTCGTTCCACCATCGCTTGCACGTTCTCTTTGCTTGATGAAAAGGCAAGCTTTTCCAACAGTTGGCTGCAAAAATAATCACGGCCGAACCGATGTCAAGCGCCCGTGCCGGCCTTTTTGAGAGTTCGCCGTCCCAATCCGCGGGCCCCTTGTCGATCCGGTTGCATCATGCCGGCCGTAAGGATATAATTGGTTTTTAAAAAGGCAAAAACTGTCTTTTGGGATTCCCCCTTGCCATCATGCCCGAGATACTTGATCCCCAAAGCCCGAGGCTACCGCGGCCTGCCCTGCCCGGCCTGGACGGTGTCTCTCCGCAGATCCGGCAGGCGATCCTGGCCAGCGGCCAGAGCGCCCGCCTCGAAGGCGGACAAGTCCTCTTTCGCCAGGACGACCCGGCCCGCCGCTGCTACCTGGTACGGAGAGGCCGCCTCAAGCTCGTCAAGCTCCACGAACAGGGCAAGGAGGCCGTGTTTCGCTATATCGGCCCCGGTGAAATCACCGCCGCGGTGGCGGTCTTCAAGGAAAAGGCATATCCGCTGACGGCGGTGGCCATCGGCGACACCGAGGTGGCGGGCTGGGACCGGGGCACCATCATGGCCCTGCTGCGCCAGCATCCCGACCTGGCCCTGCACCTGCTCCAAGTGGTGGTCGAACGCCTGGATGAAGTTCAGACCCGCTACCTGGAACTCAGCGCCGAGCAGGTCCAGCAGCGCCTGGCCCGGGCCCTGCTGCGCATCATGAAGCATTCGGGACGCCGCACCGCGGAAGGCATTCTCATCGACTTCCCCCTCAGCCGCCAGGAGCTGGCCGACTACACCGGCACCACCCTTTTCACCGTCAGCCGCACCCTGAGCGCCTGGGAGAAAAACGGCTGGGTGGCCTCGGGCCGCGAACGCATCACCATCACCGACCCCCACGCCCTGGTGAAATTCTCCGAAACCGGCGAAACGGATTGACCGCTCCCCATCGAGAGGGCGTTCACCTTCATGCCTATCCGGAAAAAGCAACGCCGGTGCCGGCGGGATGTTTTGCCGGCACCGGCGCCAGGGACGCCCATCATTTGGGTGAACCATTTCGACCGAATTGATTCAACATCGCTCTGAGTTTCTCGTAAACGTGGCTGCGGTGACCGAAATGAATGACTTCCACCCCGTTTTCCGCTTCGTTGAAACGATAGATGACACGATAGCGCCAAATTCGGCCGGAACGAAGCTCATAAAAAAGGGGCCAAGATGCCGCTTCTCAAAACCGCCAACACGATCCTGTACTGTCGCAACTGGCGGGCCACGGTGGATTTTTACCAGAACCGATTGGGCCTGCCGATCAATTTCGCCACCGACTGGTTGGTGGAATTTTCGCTGACCGACGCCGCGCGCTTGAGCATCGCCGACCAGCAGCGCGCTTCGGTGAAAAGCGCCGGCGGCTTAGGCATCACCCTGGCCCTGGAGGTCGAAGAGATCCGCGCGGCGCACCGATGGGCCGAAAGCGCCGGACTGGCGCCCACCGCCCTGCGCCGCCACCCCTGGAACGCCGAGGTCTTCCACCTGTGGGACCCGGAGGGGCACCGTATCGAATTCTGGCAAGCAACCGCCGAAACACCTGCCTCCTGAAAGGACTGACCATGACCGCCAAGATCCCCGGCAACCTGCTCACCACCGCCATGGCCGTGATGCCCCATACCGACGTGGACCGGGCCCTGGAGATGGCCCTGTCCCTGGACGTGCCCTTCTGGCCCCAGCTTCCCAACTACAGCTACTACGAGGACATGTACGTCCAGGCGGGCGAGCATTTTCCCGGCATCCTCCTGGACCTGGAAAAGCGCACCCTGCGTTTTTCCAGGGACAAGTTCCTCCAGGAGCTGGAAGATGTCCTGGCGCGCTTCGACGACCCGGAGATGTTCGACATCAGCAAGACCTACTCGGCCGTCTACCACCGCTTCCTGGCGCTGGACCTGGCCGACCGGCCCGCCATCCGGGGCCAGCTCGAGGGCCCCGTCAGCTTCGGCTTCAACGTGGTGGACCAGGACGATCGGCCCATCCTCTTCGACGACACGGTGCGCCCGTTTCTGCTCGACTTCATGGCCCGGCGGATCAACGTGCAGCTCGAGCGGCTGCGCCAGCTTAACGCCAACGCCTTCATGTTCGTGGACGAGCCGGGCTTGCAGTTCATCTTTTCAGCCCTGTCCGGCTACGGGGACATCAAGGCCAAAGGGGACATGGACCTGTTTTTCAGCCAGATCGACCGCCCCCGGGGAATCCACCTGTGCGGCAACCCGGACTGGGACTTCCTGCTCAACCTGGACCTGGACGTTCTCTCGCTGGACGTGTACACCAATGCGGAGGTCTTTTCGTCCTACGGCCCGTCCATCAAGAAATTTCTCGACCGCGGTGCTGTCATCGTCTGGGGGATCGTGCCCACCGGCTTCGAAGCCTTCGCCCAGGAGGAGATTCCATCTCTGATCGAGCAGCTGGAGAAGGTCTGGAAGATCCTCTGGTCCAAGGGAATTGACCGGGAACAGATGTTGGCCCAGAGCCTGATCTCGCCGGCCACCTGTTGCCTGGTCAACCCGGACAAGGAAAAGACGGTGGAGCGGGCCTTCGCGGCGGTGCGGCAGATGGCGCAGCAGCTGAAGGAGCGGTACTTGAAAAGCGATTAGCCAAAAAGGGGCAAAGGTTCCAGGTTTCGGGTTTCAGGGTTCAGGGATTCCGGGAAAGCGGATACCCCTTGTCGACGCTCGGTTTTTCCCGACAACCGATAACAAATAACCGATAACCGATAACCGATAACCGATAACAAACACCGAAAGGAGGCAGGCATGGACCTGACGACCAGCTACATGGGGCTGAAGCTGGGCAACCCCATCATCGCCGGCAGCTCGGGGCTTACCGGCTCGGTAGACAAGGTTAAGGCCCTGGCTGACAGCGGGGCCGGTGCGGTGGTTCTCAAGTCGATCTTCGAGGAGGAGATTCACTACGAGTATGCCGATTTCATGAAGGAATTCAAGGAGGTGCCTGGAGCGCCGCCCTATTTTGAACACAACGGGCAAATGAGCCCCATCGAGTACTACGATTACCTGATCCGGGAAGAGAACCTGAAAAAATACATCGCCCTGATCGAAGGCTGCAAGGCGGCGGTGGACATCCCGGTGATCGCCAGTATCAACTGCTTCTTCCACTCGGTGGAATGGCTCGCCTTCGCCCGGCACATCGAGCGGGCCGGGGCCGACGCCCTGGAGCTGAACATGTTCTTTCCACCCACGGACTTCGAGCACTCGGCCGAAGAGAAGGAGGCCCTCTACTTCAGCATCGTTGAAAAGGTCACCGAGGCCGTCAAGATCCCGGTGGCCCTCAAGATCAGCCCCTACTTCACCAACCTGGGTCAAATGATCCAACGCCTGTCGCAAAGCGGGATCAAGTCCCTGGTCCTGTTCAACCGCTTCTTCAGCCCGGACATCGACATCGAAAAATTGGAGGTCAAGCCCTCTTTCGTCTTCAGCACGCCGGCGGACCTGGCCTTGCCGCTGCGCTGGATCGCCATCATGGCCAACAAGGTCGGTTGCCAACTGGCGGCTTCCACCGGGGTCCACGATGCGGCGGCCGTGGCCAAGCTGCTGCTGGCCGGCGCCGATGCGGTACAGACGGTTTCCAGCTTGCACCAAAACGGCCCCGGGCACATCAAAACCCTGCGCGAAGGGCTCGAAGCCTGGATGGCGGGCAAGCGTTTCCGCAACCTGGCCGACTTCAAGGGCAAGTTGAGCCAGGACAAGAGCACCGATGCGGCCGTCTACGAACGGGCCCAGTTCATGCGCTACTTCGGCGGCAAAAAGAGCGTCACCTTATAGCGGTCAAAAAAACCTTTCGCTGGTTGCGCCGGCGCAAAGACCGGCCATTATTTTTCCTCTATTTTCCGAGTCAAGATCACGGACGCATATGAATACCGCGTCACCATTGCCAAGGAACCCGTTGATGCCAGAACTCGTAAGCCCCAATACCATCGTCAAGGATTTTCTGGACTGCCATCCGGAAGCGGTCAAAGCCTTCATCGACCTCGGGCTGATGTGCGTCGGCTGCCCGGTGGCGGATTTCCACACGCTTGCCGATGTGGCCCGCGAACACGACCGTGACCTGGCCGACCTGCTGCGCACTCTGAACCGCCGCCTGGGAAGCGCCATCCGGCGGCCGTGTTGAAAAACGCAGAGACAAACGACAACTGACCAACGGCCAACAACCAACGAAAGGAGACCGATCATGTTTTGTTTTCAATGCCAGGAAACCGCCAAGAACCAAGGTTGCACCATCAAGGGGGTCTGCGGCAAACCCGAGGAGACCGCCGACCTGCAGGACCTGCTGATCTACGTGTGCAAGGGGATCAGCATCTACGGGGAAAGGCTCAAGCAGGAGGGCACGGTGGACAAGGAGGCGGCTCATTTCATCGCCAAGGCCCTGTTTACCACCATCACCAACGTGGCCTGGAACGACGACGTGATCGTCGACCGGATCCGGGAAGGCCTGAAGGTCCGTGATGCCGTCAAGGCCAAAGCCGGCGCCGTTTCCGGTGACCTGCCCGACTGCGCCACCTGGGCCGCCACCGATCGCCAGGCGATCCTGGACAAGGCCCTGTCGGACGAGGTGCGCGTCACCGCCACCGGGAACGAGGATGTGCGATCGTTGCGCGAGCTGCTGACCATCGGCCTCAAGGGCATTGCCGCCTACGCTGACCACGCCGCGATCCTCGGCTACGAAAAAGACGAGATCAACGGCTTTCTCATGGAGGCCCTGGCCTCCACCACCCGAAACCTCTCGGTGGACGAAATGGTGGCCATGGTGATGAAGGCCGGCGACATGGCCGTGAAAACCATGGCCCTGCTCGATGAAGCCAACACCGCCACCTACGGTCATCCGGAAATCAGCCAGGTAAACATCGGTGTGGGCAAGAACCCGGGCATCCTCATCAGCGGCCACGATCTCAAGGACATGGCCGAGTTGCTGGAGCAGACCGAGGGCACCGGCGTGGACGTGTACACCCACGGAGAGATGCTGCCGGCCAACTACTACCCGGCCTTCAAGAAATACAAGCACTTCGTGGGCAACTACGGCTCTTCCTGGTGGCACCAGAACAAGGAGTTCGAGTCGTTCAACGGACCGGTTCTGCTCACCACCAACTGCCTGGTGCCGCTGAGAAAAGACAACACCTACCTCGACCGGCTCTACACCACCGGCGTGGTCTCCTATGTCGGCGCCACCCATATCCCCGACCGGCCGGCCGGCGGCCAAAAGGACTTTTCAGCCCTCATCCAAAAAGCCAAGACCTGCCCGCCGCCCACCGAGATCGAAACCGGCACCATCGTGGGCGGTTTCGCCCGCAACCAGGTCCTGGCCCTGGCAGACAAGGTGATCGAGGCGGTGAAGTCCGGCGCCATCAAACGCTTCGTTGTCATGGCCGGCTGCGACGGCCGCCAGAAATCGCGCAGCTACTACACCGAAGTGGCCGAGAAGCTGCCCGAGGACACGGTGATTCTCACCGCCGGATGCGCCAAGTACCGCTACAACAAGCTCAACTTGGGCGACATCGGGGGCATCCCCCGGGTGCTGGACGCCGGGCAATGCAACGACAGCTACTCGCTGGCCGTCATCGCCATGAAGCTCAAGGAAGCCTTTGGCCTGAACGACATCAACGACCTTCCGATCTCCTACGATATCTCCTGGTACGAGCAAAAGGCCGTGGCCGTGCTGCTGGCCCTGCTGGCTCTCGGCGTCAAGGGAATCCGCCTGGGGCCCACCCTGCCTGCTTTCCTGTCGCCCAACGTGGCCCAGGTGCTGGTGGACAAGTTCGACATCAAGCCCATCGGCACGGTAGAAGATGACATCGCCGCTATGATGGCCGGCAAGTAGGATGGACAACGAAGCCCTGGTCCGGTTTGCCCGTGACCTAGGCGCCAGCGACGCGGCGGCGGTAACCGCCGCGTCGATCATCGTTGACGAAACACTCGCCAGGCACTGCACGCCGGCCGCCTGCCCGTTTTACGGCCAGTCGGCCGGCTGCCCACCCCACGTTGCCGGACCGGACGCCTTCCGCTCCTGGCTAAAAGGTTTCCAGAGCGCCCTGGTCATCAAGATCCAAGTGCCCACCTCGCTGCTGTGCGCCGGCCGTTGCGAAGATCATTTTCGCCGACTCCATTGCATCGCCGCCGCCGTGGAAAGACAGGCGGCGGCCATGGGCCATGCCAGCGCCATGGCCTTTGCCGGCGGCTCCTGCAAGCAGCTCTTCTGCGAGAAGGAACCCGATTGCGCCGTCATTGCCCACAGCGCCCCCTGCCGCCACCCGGATTGCGCCCGGCCGTCGATGTCCGGTTTCGGCATCGATGTCGCCCGCCTCACGGCCGCCGCCGGGTGGGGGTTCACGCCGGTCAGCCCAGATCAAAGCCACGCCCTTCCCTCCTCCGCCCCGATTTGCGCCCTGGTGCTGGTGGAATAATCATTTGAAGTAATCCCAGAACGTTGGCGGGTCCGAGAACACCGCCTTGACAGCTTCGCGGTTTTTCTTTAATCCCAGAGAGACTCGACGGTGCCGAACGGCCAAGAGGGAATTCCGTGCAATTCGGAAGCGGTCCCGCCGCTGTAAGCCTGCCGCATTGCCGCCATGGCATGCGGAACCCGTTGCGGGCCAGGATGTGGCCACTGCCGCCTTCTCAAGGGCGGCGGGAAGGCCGCCCGCCGGGCAGGCAAGCCAGAAGACCTGCCGTCGATACGCATGTTGCGGCCCGCCCGCGGGAAACGGTCGGGTTTGCCAAGCCGGGGCCAAGAAAACAGGGTGCAGCCCCTTGAACCTCAGAACGGTTCGAGGGGCTTTTTTGTTGCCCCCTTGACAGCGGCAAAACAATCATGGCAAAGGATGGGCGAATTGCGACCGTGCCGCCGAAAGTCATCAAGAGGTGTACAGAAGGCACCGTCCACGGCGGCAAATTTCAGAAAATTCGTACCGCCTCGTCCAGGGCGGGGTTGCAATGCGCGTCGAACAAGGCCTGGAAGGTCTCGGGTGAAATGAATTTCGCCTGTGGCTTGCCAGGCTTTTTCTTTTTTTGAGACACGGGAGACAAAGGTGAAGCACCCATGGAAAGTGTTTGCCGGCCTGACCCTGGCCGCCCTGATGCTGCCGGCAGCGGCGCTGGCTGAAAAGGACGACGTTCAGCGGCAGGTGGAACAGCCGGTGCAGCAGGCGATCCAGATCCGGCGGGATACCCAGCAGGCCGAGGCGGCGTGGCGTGCGGACCGCGAGCGCATGACAGCCGCCTACGAGCAGCTTCAGCAGGAGCAGGCCCGCCTGGAGGCCCAGGAAAAAGCACTGGCGGAAAGCGTGGCGGCCGCCCGGGACCGGGTCGCGGCCAAGCAGGCCCAGCTCGATGCCATCGCCCAGATCACTGACCGGGTAACCCCCTTCCTCCACCTGCTGCGGGCTCGACTGGCCCAGCGCATTGAGCAGGACTTGCCGTTTCTCACCGCCGAACGGCAGCAGCGCCTGGCGCGACTGGATGCCTTGCTGGACGATCCGGCGGTGGCCGTCAGTGAAAAGCTGCGCAAGGTCTTCGAAGCGCTGCTGGTGGAAGCCGAGTACGGCAACACCATCGAAGTCTACCAGGAAACCGTCACCGTGGACGGCCAGCCCCTGTTGGCCGACATCTTTCGCCTGGGCCGCCTCGGCCTCTACTACCAGCGCCTCGATCGGCAAGCCGGCGGCTTTTACAACGTCGCCCGGGACACCTGGGAGCCGTTGGACAAGGCAGCCAACCGCGCCCTGACCACCGCCATCGCCATCGGCACCAAGCGACAGCCGGTGGAGATCCTCGACATGCCGCTGGGAAGGCTGGCGCAACCATGAAGCGGATCGCTCCGATCATCCTTGCATTGGGCTTGGCCGTCTGGATGACGCCTGCGTCCCTGGCGGCCCAGGACATGCGCCAAATCCAGATCGAAGCCCGCCAGGCCCGGGAGGCCCTGGCACAAAAGGCGGCGGCGGAAAAAAAGGCCGCCGAAGCCGCCGCGGCCGAAAGCAGGGCCAGAATCCTGGCGGACCGCCAGCGGCTCGAAAACGCCGTGAAGAAGCAGAAGGCCCGGATGCGCCGGCTCGAGGAGGCCATCGCGGCCTGAGCGCCGAGGCCGGGGCCCTGGAGAGGCAAGAGGCCGAGTTGACCGAGAAGTTGTCGGAAACCGACGCCGTGGTCAGGGAGCTGGTGGGGGTGGTGCGCATCAACGCCAAGGACATCGACGCCCTGGTTTCCCAGAACTTGCAAACGGCGTTTCTCGATGAAGACACCGATTTCCTCCAGGCCATCGCCAGCCAGTCCCGTTTCCCGGACATGGATGCCCTCGAGCGCATGGCCGACCTGCTCGAAACGGCCATCCAGACCTCCGGGGAAGTGACGGTACGCCGGGGCGCCATCATCGATCGCAGCGGCCGGCCGGCCGAAGCGGAAATCCTGGCCATCGGCAACTTCACCGCCGCCTACCGCCTGGGCGAGGAGATCGGTTACCTGAGCTACGCGCCAGCCGGCCGCCAGCTTTTCGCCCTCTCCCACCTGCCCCCGGGACGGATCCAAAGGCGGATCGCCGCCTACCTGGACGGCGAAAGCGACACCGTCCCCATGGACATCTCCCGCGGCGCCGCTCTGCGCCAGCTCACCCATGCCCTGAGTCTCTGGCAGCAAATCCCCAAGGGCGGCCCCATCGTCTGGCCCATCCTGGCGGTGCTGGCCCTGGGGGGGCTTATCGTGGTGGAGCGGGTAACGCACCTGCTGCGCCATCGCACCAACGCCGACGCCCTGATGCAACGCATCGAAGGCCTGATGCGCGAGCGGCGGGACATCGACCGCGCCACGGTCTTCCAGGGGCTCGACGGCAAGCCGGTGGCCCGGGTGCTGCGGGCCGGCCTGGCGTGCTGCCGCAAGCGGCGCGAAGAGCTGGAAAACGCCTTGCAGGAAGCAATCTTGAAAGAGATCCCGCCCATGGAGCGCTTCCTCTCCACCCTGGGGCTGCTGGCGGCCATCGCGCCGCTGCTGGGACTTTTGGGCACGGTGACGGGAATGATCGACACCTTTCACGTCATCACCCTCCACGGCACCGGCGACCCGCGCATGATGTCCGGCGGGATCTCCGAGGCCCTGGTGACCACCATGCTCGGCCTGACGGTGGCCATCCCCCTCATGCTGGCCCATACCCTGCTGAGCCGCACGGTGGAAAATCGCATCAGCCAGATGGAGGAAAAGGCCGTGGCCCTGGTGAACCTGGTGGACCGTTACGGCGGCGGCGAAACAAGCCCGCTGACGCTTGAAGAAAATGAAATCCGTGGTGATTCAACCCATACGGTTGCCTGAAAGATGCTGGAATTTCTCCAAGACAGCCTCCTTCGCCTGGAAGACTACCTGCAAACCGGCGGGCCGGTGATGGTCCCCCTGGTGCTGGTGAGTCTCGGCATGTGGCTGCTGATCATCGACCGGGCGCTGTTCTTCCGGCGCCTCGGCCGCCGGGACCTGGATTTGCTGGCTGCCCGGCGGCTCGTGGCCGAGGGGCGCCTGCCGGACCCGCGCCGCCACCGGGGGGCCACCGCCTGGCTGGTGGCCGAATTCCTGCACCAGCGCACCGGTCGGCAGGCATTGGACCGCTACGTGCTCGACGAAATCGTGGTTCGCCTCCAGCGCCGCTCCACCGAGCACCTGGCGGCCATCGGGGTGCTGGCGGCCATCGCGCCGCTGCTGGGACTGCTGGGCACCGTCACCGGGATGATTGCCACCTTCGACGTACTGGCGGTCTTTGGCACCGGCAACGCCCGGGCCATGGCCGGAGGAATTTCCGAAGCCCTCATCACGACCCAAACCGGGCTCCTGGTGGCCATTCCCGGCCTTTACATGAAAGGCTTTTTCGACCGGCGCGCCCGGCGCCTGAGACAGCACTTCAGCGCCATGGGGCTGTACCTGGCGCGGCACTTGTGAGACGAACCGGAGACCGAACGCCATGCTGAACATTTCCGCCGCTCGCCGCCAGCGCACGCCGGTGCGTGAACTGAACATGGCCCCGCTCATCGACATGGTGTTCATCCTGTTGATCTTTTTCCTGGTGACCACCAGCTTCGTCAAAGAGACGGGCATCGCCGTGCAGCGCCCCACGGCCGCCACCGCCGTCGGCGACGCCAGGACGGCTATCCTGATCGCGGTGGACGCCGACAATCGCATCTTTTTCGATCACCGTGAAATCGACATCCGAGCGGTGCGCGCCAACGTGGAGCGTGCCCTGGCGGAAAACCCCGAAGGCGCCGTGGTGGTGGTGGCCGACAAAGAGAGTGCCACCGGCACGGCGATCCAGGTAATGGACGGCTGCCGCATGGCCGGCGCAGCCAACGTGTCGCTGGCCGCCAGTTTGCCCGAGGGGCGGTAGGCGCCATGGCCTTTCCCGCCGATACCCGGCGCCTCGGTCCCACCCGCCGTCCCTTGGCCTGGCTCGGGGCCGCTTTGGGCGCCTTGGTTATCAACTTGGGCCTGTTCGGCCTGATGCCTTACCTGCTGGATGCGCCCGACGAGCGGCCGGTATTCGACAAGTTGATCCCCCAGGTCAACGTGATCCGCCTTCCGCGACCGGAACCCCCGGTGGCACACCGCCTGGCCCGCCTGCCGGAACCGCGGCCGACCAAACCGGTGACAGTGCCGCCCCCGCCCGGCAAGATCGCCAAGCCGGCGCCGGCGGACCTGAAGCTCAGCTTCAAGATCAACCCGCACCTCAGCGGCGGGCCGGTGGTGGCCGAGACGCCGCCGGCGAAAATTTCAACCTTCGATGTCGCGGCGCCGCCCTCCATGGTGGATGCCGCCGCGTTGGATCAACCTTTGACCCCGCTGTCGCGGATTTCCCCCGTGTATCCCGCCGGCGCCAAGTACCGGGGCATCGAAGGATGGGTAAGGGTACGCTTCGAGGTTGATGAGCGCGGTAAAGTGCAAAAGGTGAAGGTGGTCGAAGCCGAGCCGGAGGGCGTTTTTGACGACAACGTGGTTCGCTGCGTCCGGCAATGGCGTTTCAAACCGGGCACGGTGGGTGGGGTGCCGGTGAGGGCTCAAGCCGAGACCACGGTGCGCTTCGAGTTGGAATAGAAGATGATTAACCGTCCATTCAACCGGTTGACAACCTTGGCCCTTTGGGCGCTGACAAGCCTCGGCGTCCTCCTTTGGCCGTTGTGCGCGGGGGCCGCGGAGACGGCCGGCGGCCTGCCCTTGCCGGCGCAGCGGGTGCTGGGCGAGGTCAACGATTTGATGAACCGCAAGGCCTACGATGCCGCCATCGCCAAGTTGACCGCCTTTGGCCGCCAGCAGCAATCGTCCGGTGACCAGGCCCAGGCGGATCCCGAGGGCCGAGGCCATCCGTTGATCGATCTCGCCTTGGGCAACCTGTACCTGCTCAAGGAAGACTACCCGAAGGCCAAGGCTGCGCTGCAGCGCGTCGTGGCCCGGCGTCCCCAACGCGCCGACGCCTGGCTCAACCTGGCCAAGGCCTGCTACGAGACCCGGGACTATGACCGCGCCGCCGGTGCCTTCGCCAACGCCTACGACCGCTCCGCTGCGGGGGAAAAAGATCCGCGGCATCTGTACTTTGCCGCCGTATCGCACCAGCTCGGCGGCGCCGACGCCGAGGCCGTCGCCGTCTTCGAACAGCTCTTTGCCGCCCATCCCCGGCAGATCAAGCCCCAGTGGCGGGAAAACTTCGTGCATGCCCTGATGGCCGCCGGCAAGCCACGCCGGGCCCTGCCGATGGTGCGGCAGTTGGCCCGGAACGCCAGCGGCGAGGCGCGCCTCAAGTGGCGGGAGATGCTCCTGCACCTGTACCTGCGGTTGAAGATGACGCCGGAAGCCCGCGCCTACGCGCGCCAACTGGCTCATGAGAACCCCGGGGAAGCCAGGTGGTGGAAGGCATTGACCCACGTCGAGCTGTCCGCCGGACGCTACGCCGAAGCCTTGGCAGCCTTGACCGTCTACGGCTACCTGCAGCCCCTGACCGAAACGGAGCAACAGCTCTGGGCGGATTTGAACCTGCAGCTGGATATCCCGGGCCAGGCCGCTCCGGTGTATGCCCGGCTGCTGAAGAAAAAAAACGACCCGAAGTTGCTGGAAAAGCTGATCTCGGCCTACCGCCAGGCAGGGCGCTACGACGAGGCCTTGGCGCTGCTGGACCGCCACTGGGCCGACGACCCCGCCAAGCGGTTGCTCCGGGCGGATCTGCTTTACAGCGCCCGCCGCTTCGCCGAGGCGGCCGAGGCGTATCGCCAGACGGCGCTCAAAAGCAAGGAGGCGGCCGGCCAGGCCTGGCTCATGGCCGGCTACGCCGCCTGGCAGGTCAACGACCTGGAAACCAGCCGCCAGGCCTTCCGCAGGGCAAGCCGTTTCCCGCGACAGAAAAAGGCGGCCCTGTCGGCCATCGAGCAGCTCGAGACGGTCAACTGAAGGGAAACTGGAAACTTGAAATTGGAAACTGGGTCTTGGGGTCCCTTTCGTCCTTTTGGTCCCTTTGTTCTTTTGGAACCTTGAACAGCACCCCAGGCGCCCTGAACCTGGAACTTAAAAAAAAGTGAAGGCAGCCGCTGCCCCGGCACGGACGAGTCGGCTGCCTTCGGTGTGAAGCCTCCGGCAAGGGACGCTTCGACAGGCAAGTTAGCACCGAAGCTTCCCCGGCGTCAATGCGAGCGCCCGCCGGCAGGCATAACCGCCCGCTTCAAGCGGCCATGCCACAGACAAAGGGGGAGCAAGATGCAGCAAAAACACGGCAAACCGACAAATCGAAAACAAATCTCACGGCACCTGTGGGAATGCCACAGCCAACGATGGACGCGGCTCTTCGGGCCGCCGGGCCTCTTGCTGGTCCTGCTCATCGCCGGTCCGCCGGCCATGGCCGGCGACACCGTCACCCTCGATGAAATGGTGGTAACGGAGAAAAAGCTCGTCCGCCCCACCAAGCAGACCAACGAAACCGTCTACACCGGCAGCGAAATCACCCGGGAAGGCCTGGACGCCCAGGGCGGCAAGGCCACCGTCAGCGTTTACGAAGCGGTCAACGTGCTGCCTGGGGTCAGCGTGGAGAGCATCGATCCCTATGGCCTGGCCGCCGAGCAGAAAAACATCCGCATCCGTGGCGTACGCGGCATCTCCGGCGCCATGACCGTAGCCGGAGTGCCCAACTGGGGCGGCAACCCCATGGGGCCCCGGGAGTATCTCTACGACACGGAGAATTTGGAAAGCATCGCCGTCTACAAGGGGGCGGTGCCGGCGGACCTGGGCACCGGGGTCGGGGCCCGGGGCGGGGCCATCGAGCTGCGGCCCCGCTGGCCGGGAGATAAGGCCGCCGCCGAAATCCGTCAGAGCTTCGGCGCCGACAACTTCAGCCGTACCTTCCTGCGACTGGATTCCGGGGCACTAGCGGTCACCGGAACCCGCTTTTCAATCTCCGGCTCATACACCGACGCGGAAAAGTGGAAAGGTCCCGGCGACCTCGGACCGCGCAAGAACGCCGGCATCATGGTAAGCCAGCCCATCGGCGACTCCGACGAAATCAAGCTCTGGTTCAATTCCAGCGACCTCGAACAAAATCTCTACAGGGCGCTCACCTATGCCGAAGTACAAAACCTGGGGGCCAACTACAAAAAAGATTACAATCCCGCCCTCACCGGCATCAAGGCCCAGGACATCGACTTCTACGACTACAACCGGGGCGATTACGCCAACCAGGATTTTCTCGCCCTGATCCCCTTCACTCTCTCCGAGCGCTTCAAGCTGACCTTCAAGCCCTACTACTCGAGAGAGGACACGGAAATCTGGCAGGGCACCCCTTCCATGGGCGGTGTCATCCAGAAGCGGATCCGCGACACCGAGCGCTACGGTCTGATATCCCAAATCGATGCCAAGTTCCCATGGGCCACCGCATCGCTGGGCTACTGGTACGAAGCCAACGACATGGTGATCCGGACGCAGATTTACGATGTGCTGACCCAGCGTTTCAAGGGCTACGGCATGTACACGATCAACGAGGATGACGGCATCGTCCACAGCCCCTTTTTCAAGCTGGCCGGCAGCCTGGGCCGTCTCGATTGGCAAGCCGGGCTGAAGCACTTCTCCTACACCGACCCCGCCAGCCAGGGCTATACCTGGAACGGCGCAACCCTGGTCAGGGGAGCCGACTTGTACCGGGGAAAACAGACCTACGAAGAGCTGCTGCCCACCGTCGGAGTGAACTACCGCTTCTCCGACGCGATGGAGGCGTATGCCAGCTACGGGCGCAACCAGATCCGCCCCTATGCCTACATGCCCCTGATCAACCTGTACAACAACAACCGCGCCGCCTTCCAAGCCGCCGGGGTAACCCTGGCCGACATGTTCGACGGCTACCAGATGGAACTCAGCGACAGTGTCGAGATGGGGGCCCGGCTGCGCAACCAATGGATGGAACTGCGTCCCACCGTGTTCTATGCCAAGCACCAAAACCTGCTCACCACGGTGTACGATCCGCGGGTAAACCTCAACTACTACCAGAACATCGGCGAGGCCACCGGCTACGGGTTCGAGCTGGAGAGCAACTTCTTTGTCAGCGACAACGTCACCTTTTTTATCAACCCGACTTATACCCGCTTGACCTATGACAACGACCTGACCTACGCCGGCGCCACCTTGGCGGCCAAGGGCAACCAGGTGGTGGACACCCCGGAATGGATGATCAAGAGCGGGATGATCTTCACCCTGGGCGAATTCGAAATCATTCCCATGGTCCGCTACCTGGGCGAGCGCTACGGCGATGCGGAAAACACGGAGAAAATCGGCGGCTATACCCTGGCCGACCTCCGCATCAGCTATGGACGAAAAAACCTTGGCCGCCTCGACGACCTGAAGGTGTCGCTGGATTTCGTCAACCTCTTCGACAAGGAGTACGTGGCCCTGGTCAAGGCCATGGACGACAGCCGGGCCGGCGCCACCAGCTATTACGTCGGTGCGCCGTTTACCACCTTGCTGACGGTTTCGTTGGCGTTTTGAGCGCCTTTTGCCGAAGCCGTATTTTCGAGCTTCGCCGCCACACGGGTAGGGAACGGCTCCAAACCGTTCCCTACAAGGCGGACAGGTGGGGCCGATAACCCCAACCAGATGCAGCCCCGCTTGATTTTGGCGCAAATTATGGCTATTATTTTGACTTAAAAAAGCGGAGCCATCAAAATGGAAAAATCCATCCCCATCGCAGAGGCCAAGAATCGACTGCCGGCAATCATTCGAGACTTGGAGCGGGAGCGGGTTGTCACCCTGACCCGTCATGGAAAGCCGGTGGCGGTACTGCTGGCGAACAGCGAATACCGGCGGCTGAATCGAAAAGGAAGCTTTGGCATTGATTTAGCCGCCTTTCGCCGTCGCTTGGAAGAAAGCGGCGTAGTGATCACCGATCAGGATTTGGACAGCCTGCGCGATTGCTCTGAAGGTCGTGCCCCGAGCCTATAAAATGAAATACCTGCTCGATACCAACGTGCTATTGGAACCGGTCAAACCGACAGCCGATGTCAACGTATTGAAGCACCTTGTGCTCTTTGAACATGAAATCGCCACCGCAGCGCCGGTTTTGCATGAACTCCAATACGGTGTGCGCCGTTTGGCCGAATCCGCCAAACGCCGAACGCTTGAGGCGTATCTGAAGGAAGTCGTCCTGCCCAACATCCCCATTTTGCCGTACGACCAGCGTGCAGCGGTCTGGCACGCCGACCAAAGAGCTCGGCTGGCGATCAACGGTCGTCCGCTGGCTTTCGTTGATGGCCAAATCGCCGCCATCGCGAGGGTGAACGGCTTGGTATTGGTGACCCGCAATGTCGCCGACTTCCTCGGTTTTCAAGATCTGGAGGTTGAAAACTGGCATGATGATTTGTGATCACGCCGATATCTCAACGGCCTATCCGCCCATCTTTGGGGCAGAAGGAGAATGACGCTTGCCGAATCACGACACCCACCGCAAAACCATCGGCTACATCCTGTGGGTCTTCGGCTTCACCGGCAGCCATCGTTTCTACTACGGCAAACCGGTCAGCGGCACCATCTGGTTTTTCACTCTGGGACTGCTGGGCATCGGCTGGTTCATCGACCTGTTCCTGATTCCCTCCATGGACCGCCAGGCGGACCTGCGTTTTACCGCCGGCCTCAAGGACTACACCGTGGCCTGGGTGCTGCTCACCTTTCTCGGGATCTTCGGCGGCCACCGGTTCTACCTGGAAAAGTGGATCACCGCGGTGATCTACCTGTTCACCGGTGGGATCTTTGGGCTGGGCTACCTCTACGACCTGTGGACCCTCAACGACCAGGTGACGCTGATCAACCAGCGTTAGCGCTGGGTCCTGTCAAAGCTTCAAATCTGGAATCTTGAATCTTGCTTAGCGACAACCAATAGGCCATCCCAATGCCGGGCGGCCTTCATTCCATCAGTAGCAGGCTCAGCGCCATCACCGCCATCCCGCCGATCAACCCCAGGATGCTGTCGTGCCCCTTGCCGTAGGCCCGGCTGGTGGGCAGCAGCTCGTCCAGGCTGATGTAGACCATGATCCCGGCCACGCCGCCGAAGAGAATCCCCATCACCTGGGGCGGCATCACGCCGTTGCCGCTGCCCACCACCAGGCGCAGGGCCAGGTAGGCCACGCCGGCGCCTACCGGTTCGGCCAACCCGCTCAGGAAGGAATAGACGAAGGCCTTGCGGCGGTTTCCGGTGGCATAGTAGATGGGCACGGAGACGCTGATGCCCTCGGGAATGTTGTGCAGGGCGATGGCCACGGCGATGGCCACCCCGAGGCCGGGGTCTTCCAGGGCCGCCAGGAACGTGGCCAGCCCCTCGGGAAAGTTGTGGATGCCGATGGCCAGAGCCGTGAACAGGCCCATGCGCAGCAGCTTGCGCCGGCTGGCGCCGTGGTCGTCGATGCCGGCGGCGACATTGCGCCGGCAGGTCTCGGCGTGCAGGTAGCACTCCGGCGTGGGCGCCGAGGTGTCGTGAAGCGGTGCCGTCTCGGATTCCGATGGGGTTTCGTGGGGGTTTTCGGCCGCCGGCACCAGGTAGTCGATAAAACCGATGAGCAGGATGCCGCCGAAAAAAGAAGCTGCGTTGATCCACTGGCCCATCACCTCGCCGTAGCGGCCGGTGAGGGCCTCGACTCCCTTGAAAAAAATCTCCACGAAGGAGACGTAGAGCATGACACCGGCCGAAAAACCGGTGGCCACCGACAGGAAACGGTAGTCGGTTTTCTTGGCCATAAAGGCGATGACGCTGCCGATGCCGGTGGCCATGCCGGCAAACACGGTCAGCCCCATCGCCGTCCAGACGTCCTGCATAATGGGCCTCGCGGCGGCAGCAAAAGACAAGGCGGCGGCCGTACTCAACGGCCGCTGCATGGGGCTTATTTTGAGGCGGGAAGATGCTGCTGGAGCCAGTCGCTGATGAAATCGGCCAGATCCTCCATCTGGGCGGTGCTGAGGCTCACGATCCCCTCGGCGAGTTCCTCGGTCTTTTCTTCAGGCAGATCCAGGGTCTTGTTGAGCATGAAGCTGTCCACCTCGCCGTCGTCCAGCAGCAGGCCGCAGCCGCCGGCGGTGCCAAGGAATTCCTCGTCGACAAAAATCGGCACCACCATCTTGGACAGGCCGGCGTCGCATTCGCCGATTACCGGCTTGCGGGTGTCGCGGGCTTGGTTGGCCAGGTTCATGTGGGCCACGGCACAAATATAGCTTTGACCCCGGTCGTCGGCCTTGATGACCGGGCAAAGCCGGTTGGCAAAGCGCTTGGTGTCGGTGATGCGGATCCCGTCCACATCGAAAACGCTGGCCTGCAGGCCGGAGCGGTTGAAAATCTCGTCTTCAAGTTCTTTCCAGGCTTCCAGGGGCAACACGTCGGTCAGTTTCATTCCTTCTCCTACCTCTACTTTAGAGAGCTTCGAATTGAATCGGGCCCCTCGCAAGAAATCCGTCCAGGGATCCCTCTCCTCAGCCTTCGCCTTCGGCCAGGCCTGGCAGGTCGCTCGGAACAACAATTGTCAGAGATTTTTGAGCGCTTGCCTTATTTCAAGGCGCCGGCGATGGCCTCCGCCGTCCGCTTTATTTCGTCCATGTCCCCGGGAATCAGCTCCCAGGCGGTCATCTTGAGCTCAGGCTCCGTGCTGCTGCGCGGAATCAGGTGGAAATGGTAGTGCATCACCACCTGGTTCACCGCCCGCCCGTTGAGCTGCAGGCAGGCAATCCCGTCGGGCTTGAGGCTGTCGCGGATGGCGGCGGCGATCTTTTTGGCGGCCCGCTGCACGGCCATCAGGTCCGCCTCTTCGATCTCCCACAAGTTTTCGGCGTGGGCCTTGGGGATGACCAGGGTATGGCCGCGGGTGATGGGATTGATGTCGGCAAGCGCCAAAACCCGATCGTCCTCATAAACCTTGAAACAGGGGATCTGTCCCTGGACGATCTTGCAAAAGACGCATCCTTCCATGTCTGCCTCCTTTTAAGGTTGAGGGGGGGGACAAAGGTGACCCAGCATCGGAAATTTGGCGGAAGCTTGTCAAGGGGAAAAACAGGTCTTGAAGCGGCGTCACACCCAGCCGCTGCATCGCTTCCGGCACAAACCGTCCGGCTTCATCCGGAAGATGGGCAGGCATCCTTTTGCCAATCCGCAAGGACACATCTCACCGGCTGATCTCCATGCAATCCTTGGTGAGCCCGGCATCGAAATCCACCGGGTAGCAGCCGTCGAAGCAGGCCTTGCAGAAAACCTGGTCCGGCAGATCGATACCGGTGGCCGCCAGCATCCCCTCGCTGGTCAGGTAGTGGAGCGAGTCGAGGCCGAGGTGATCCTTCAATTCCGAGACGCTTTTGCCGGCGGCGACGAGCTCGCCGCGGGTGGAAAAGTCGATCCCGTAGTGGCAGGGAAAGCGGTGGGGCGGGCAACTGATGCGCATGTGAACTTTTTTGACGCCCAGCTCCCGCAAGGCCCGCACCCGGATGCGGGCCGTGGTGCCGCGGATGATGGAATCCTCGATGATGATGATGTCCTTGCCCCGCAGCACCTCCTTGACCGGGTTGAGCTTCACCCGCACCCCGAAATCGCGCATGCTCTGGGTGGGTTGGATGAAAGTGCGCCCGACGTAGTGATTGCGGATCATGCCCATCTCGAAGGGAATGCGCGAAGCTTCGGCATACCCGATGGCCGCGTAGACCCCCGAGTCGGGAAACGGCATAACCAGGTCGGCGTCCACGGGACTCTCCAGGGCCAGTTGGCGGCCGAAGGCCTTGCGCATCCGGTAGACATTGGCGTCGCGGATGGTGCTGTCCGGTCGGGCGAAGTAGATGTACTCGAAGATGCACAGGCTCTCGCGGTCGGCGCGGGGCCCCTGGATGCTGCGCAGGCCGTTTTCATCGATGATCACGATCTCGCCCGGAGCCACCTCCCGGACGTACTCGGCCTGGATCAGATCCAGGGCGCAGCTTTCGCTGGCCAGCACGAAGCTGCCGTTGAGCCGGCCGATGCAAAGCGGCCGGAACCCGTTGGGGTCCTTGATGCCGATGACCTCGCCGCGGCTGGTGAGCGCCACGAAGCTGTAGGCGCCCCGGAGTCGTGCCACCGTCTCGTTCAGCGCCGCCTCCAGCCCCTTATCCAGGTTCTTGACGAGCAGGTGGAGAAAGATCTCGCTGTCGCCGGTGGTCTGGAAGATCGAGCCGGTGGACTCAAGCTCGGCACGCAGGATGTGGGCGTTGACAAGGTTGCCGTTGTGGGCCACGGCGTAGAAGCGGCCCCGGTGCTGGACCACGAAGGGCTGGGCGTTGACCAGGATCGAGCCGCCGGTGGTGGAATAGCGCACGTGCCCGATGGCGCTGCCCCCGCCCAGCTCGGCCAGGTGGGCCGCGTCGAAAACGTCGGGCACCAAACCCATCCCCTTGTGGGCATGGATCCGCCGGTCCTGGTGGACGGCGATACCGGCGCTCTCCTGGCCCCGGTGCTGCAGGGCGTAGAGACCGAAGTAGGTAATCTGGGCCGCTTCCGGGTGGCCGTAGATGCCGAAGACGCCGCAGGCTTCCCTCGGCCGCTGTGCGGCCTGTTGGAAACTGGAAATTGGAAACCGGAAATTGGGTATTGGAGATTCGATACACGATGGCTGCGGCCGGGACAGATGGAATGCCAGAGAAGTCGGCTGATGATTTGCTGTCATTATTTGGTGCTCCGGATGAAGGCGTTTAATTTCGGGCCGAGTTTTTCGATAATCTCGGTGTATGGATGGGCATCTATGGCCTTGATTACATTTCGGCGGATGAGCTTGGATTCCGGGGCAAGCCCGGAATGACGGAACGGGCTAAACCCAGGATCGGGCCGGACGAATCCGCTATTATTCAGCAGCTCGTCACCCCGGGCCTTGGCCCGTGGTCCATGTCGAACGGCTGAAAATTTTCGGAGACTTTTCAGGCAATTGCGCGAAGCCACATACGAAACAAAATAGCGGTAAATCCGAGCTTCCCGTTTCTAATTTCCAATTTTATGCCTCAAAATACTCCTGGAGCGCCTGCACACTCAGCGCCCGGGCCTTCAGGGCCGCGATGCCCCGCACCATGGCCCTGGCGCCGGCCAAGGTGGTGGCGTAGGGAACGCGGTACTTGAGCACCGCCCGGCGGATCTCGAAACCGTCGCGCTGGGTCTGCTCCCGGCGTCCGCTGCCGGTGTTGATCACCAGTTGGATCTCCTGGTTCTTGATGGCGTCCACCACGTGGGGCCGCCCGGAGGAAACCTTGTTGATGGGCCGGTTGGCAATCCCGTTGGCCGCCAGGTAGGCGCTGGTGCCCCGGGTGGCCACGATGGCGAAGCCGATCTCGGCCAACTGGCGCGCCACGGGTACCAGGGCCGGCTTGTCGCGGTCTTCCACCGACAGGAAGACTGTTCCGGCAACGGGCAGATGCTGGCCGGCACCTAGCTGCGCCTTGGCGTAGGCCAGGCCGAAATCCGCGTCGATGCCCATCACTTCCCCGGTGGACTTCATCTCCGGCCCCAGCAGGGTATCTGCTCCCGGGAAGCGGTCGAAGGGCAGCACCGCCTCCTTCACCGAGACGTGGAGCGGCACCTTCTCCTCGGTCAACCCCAACTCGGCCAGGGTCACCCCGAGCATCAACCGTGTCGCCACCTTGGCCAGGGGCACCCCGGTGGCCTTGGAGACGAAGGGCACGGTACGCGAGGCGCGCGGGTTGACTTCCAACACGTAGAGCCGGCGATCCTTGATGGCATACTGGACGTTCATCAGCCCCACCACGCCAAGCTCGGCGGCCATGGCCCGGGTGGCCGCCGCCACCTGCTCGGTCATTTCAGCGTCGATGCTGTAGGGCGGCAGTACGCAGGCCGAGTCGCCCGAGTGGATGCCGGCCTCCTCGATGTGCTCCATGATCCCGCCGATGATGGTCGCCTGCCCGTCGCTGATGGCGTCCACGTCCAGCTCAATGGCGTCTTCGAGAAACTTGTCGATGAGCACCGGGTGCCCCGGCGAAGCCATGATGGCCAAACGGGTGAAGCTTTCCAGGTCAGCCTGGTCGTAGACGATCTTCATGGCCCGGCCGCCCAGCACGTAGGAAGGGCGCACGATCACCGGGTAGCCGATGCGCGCGGCCACCCGGGCCGCCTCGGGCACCGAGCCGGCCGTGCCGTTGGGCGGCTGCTCGAGGCCGAGCTTGTGGAGCATGGCCTGGAACAGCTCGCGATCCTCGGCCCGGTCGATGCTCTCGGGCTGGGTGCCGAGAATCTTCACCCCGGCCTCGGCCAGGGGCACGGCCAGGTTGAGGGGTGTCTGGCCGCCGAACTGGACGATGATGCCCAGCGGCTTTTCGGTCTCCACGATGTGCAGCACGTCTTCCCTGGTCAGCGGCTCGAAGTAGAGCTTGTCGCTGGTGTCGTAGTCCGTGCTCACCGTCTCGGGGTTGGAGTTGACCATGATGCTCTCGATGCCCATTTCGCGCAGGGCGAACGAGGCGTGCACGCAGCAGTAGTCGAACTCGATGCCCTGGCCGATACGGTTGGGTCCCCCGCCGAGAATCATCACCTTTTTGCGCTCAGACACCCGGGCCTCGTTTTCCTCCTCGTAAGTGCCGTAGTAGTACGGGGTGGCGGCGCGAAACTCCGCCGCGCAAGTGTCCACCAGCTTGTAGACCGGCCGTATGGCCAGCTCCCGGCGCCGGGCGGCCACGCGGTTTTCATCCGTTGCCGTCAGGTGGGCGATCTGGATATCGGAAAACCCGAGGCGCTTGGCCTGCCAGAGGGTTTCCCGGTCCAGGTCCCCTCGGCGCGCCTTTAGCTCTTCCTCGAAGTCAACGATCTGCCGGATCTGGTGCAGGAACCATGGATCGATACCGGTGAGCCGGTGGACGGCAGCGATGTCGAGCCCCGCTTTCAACGCCCGCCGCAGGTAAAAGAGGCGCTGGCTGTTGGGCTCGGCCAGCTTCTGCTCGATTTCGGCCACCGTCAACGGGGTATCGGCCCGCTCGCCGCGCTCGGCCCCATCGCGGCCGTCGGCCCCGAGTCCGTGGCGGCCGATCTCCAGGGACCGCAGGGCCTTTTGCAGCGCTTCCTTGAAAGTGCGGCCGATGGCCATGGCCTCGCCCACCGAGCGCATGGCGGTGGTGAGCAGGTCCTCGGTCTCGGGAAACTTCTCGAAGGTCCAGCGCGGGATCTTGACCACGCAGTAGTCCAGGGTCGGCTCAAAGGCGGCCATGGTCTCGCCGGTGATGTCGTTTCGTATCTCGTCGAGGGTGTAGCCCACGGCCAGCTTGGCGGCGATCTTGGCGATGGGATAGCCGGTAGCCTTGGACGCCAGCGCCGAGGAGCGCGACACCCGCGGGTTCATCTCCACCACCACCATCTCGCCGGTTTGCGGATTGATGGCGAACTGCACGTTGGAGCCGCCGGTATCCACCCCGATCTCGCGCATGATGGCGATGGCCCCGTCGCGCATCATCTGGTACTCGCGGTCAGTGAGGGTCTGGGCCGGGGCCACGGTGACCGAATCGCCGGTGTGCACCCCCATGGGGTCGAAGTTCTCGATGGAGCAGATGATGCAGACGTTGTCGTTGCGGTCGCGCATCACCTCCAGCTCGTACTCTTTCCAGCCCAGTACCGATTCTTCCAGCATCACCTGGTGGATCAGGCTGGCGTCGATGCCCGCCTTGGCCCACAGGTCCAGGTCTTCCGGGTTGTAGGCCACTCCGCCGCCGGTGCCCCCCAGGGTAAAGCTGGGGCGCACGATGATCGGGTAGCCGATCTCGCCGGCGATCCGGTGAGCGTCTTCCATGGTGGTGGCGATGCCGCTTCTGGGAATGCGCAGGCCGATACGTTCCATGGCCCGGCGGAACCGGTCCCGGTCTTCGGCCTTCTCGATGACCGCAATGGACGCCCCGATCAGCTCCACGTTGAACTTTTCCAGCACCCCCATGCGGGCCACTTCCACGGCGGTGTTCAGGCCGGTCTGGCCCCCCAGGGTCGGCAGCAGGGCGTCGGGCCGTTCCTTTTCGATAATCAGGCTCACCGCCTGCGGGGTCACCGGCTCGATGTAGGTGCGGTCGGCGGTGTCCGGATCGGTCATGATGGTGGCCGGGTTGCTGTTGACCAGCACCACCTCGTAGCCTTCCTCGCGCAGCGCCTTGCAAGCCTGGGTGCCGGAATAGTCGAACTCGCAGGCCTGGCTGATGATGATCGGCCCGGCGCCGATGATGAGGATCTTGTGGATGTCGGTTCGTTTGGGCATGGTTTCCGGATTTTCCGTTCGGCACTGTTCAGCCGGGGAGGATACGATGATTTTTCTTCGGCACGGGTCGAAACCCGCTCCTGACCGTCGCCAACATCGTGGAGAAGGCAAAATCTGCCTCGCCCGAGCTGGGCGAGGCGATGTTTATCGCCCTTCGATCAGGGCCCGAAATTCGCCAAAGAGGTAATGGGCGTCGTGGGGGCCCGGGCCGGCTTCCGGATGGTATTGCACGGCGAGCAGCCCAAGATCCCGGTGGCGGAACCCTTCCAGGGTGTTGTCGTTGAGGTTGATATGGGTCACTTCCACCCCGGTTCGGTCCAGGCTTTCGAGATCCACGGCAAAACCGTGGTTCTGGCTGGTGATCTCCACCCGGCCGGTGATCAGGTTTTTCACCGGCTGGTTGATGCCGCGATGGCCGAACTTGAGCTTGTAGGTCCGCCCGCCCAGGGCCAGGCCGAGCAATTGATGGCCAAGGCAGATGCCGAAGATCGGCCGTTCGCCGAGCAGTTCGCGGATCGTCTCCACGGCATAGACCACCGGCTGGGGGTCGCCGGGGCCGTTGGACAAAAAAATCCCGTCCGGCGCCAGGGCCCGCACCGCCTCGGCCTCGGTTTGCGCCGGCACCACGAGGATCTCGCAGCCCTGGCGTTCCAGGCAGCGCAGGATGTTGAACTTGATGCCGAAATCAAAGGCCACCACCGACGGGCGCCGGCCGCGGTAACGCCAGATGCGCCGGTCCAACACGGTCTCGGAAGCCTTGAGGGGTTCCGGCCGCCCCTCTTCCCAACGATAGGCCGTCCCGCTCGTCACCACCCGGGCCAGGTCCAGCCCGACCATGGAATCGATGCCGCGGGCCTTGGCCACCAGGGACTGCGGATCGAGATCGGTGGTGGAGACCACCGCCCGCATGGCCCCGGCATTGCGGATGTGGCGCGTCAGGGCCCGGGTGTCCAGATCGTCGACCCCCATTACGTGCTGGGATTTCAGGTAGTCGGCCAGAGTCCGCTCGGCGCGCCAGTTGCTCGGATGCGCCTGGTACTCGCGGGTCAGGAAGGCGGCCACCTGGATCCGGCCGGATTCGACATCCGCGGCGTTGACCCCGTAGTTGCCGATGAGCGGATAGGTCATGGCCACCATCTGGCCGCGGTAGGAGGGATCGGTCAGGATCTCCTGGTAGCCGCTCATGCCGGTGTTGAACACCACTTCGCCGGCGGCTTCGCCGGGGCCGGTGAAACTGCGGCAGGCGAAGGTGCGGCCGTCTTCCAGGGCGAGCAGGGCTTTCACCATTTACACGTTACCTTGCGAATCGAGAAAAAGGGACTCAAGGGGCAAAAAAACCAAGTTGCCAGTTTCAAACCTCACTCCAACGGCGTGTTCGCTACCAGGGTCCAGATACCGCAAGGGCAGGCCCCGGCGCAAAAACCGCAGCCGATGCAGCGGTCCGCGGCCGCCTGGTAGCGGAAACCGCCGTCGGCCTCCGCCACGCGCGCAATGGCCGCCTGGGGGCAGACCGCCACACAGATACCGCAATCGCGACACGTTCCGCAACTGGCGCACTGCTCCCCGCACTGGTTCACGTCCTCGTAGACCACGATGCGCGGATCGAAATAGGCCAGAGCGATGCGTTCCTTGTCGATCATCGGCCGGGCGGCGCCTTCAGGCCGCCGGCCGGCGAGGATGGCGTCGATGGCCGCCGCGGCCCGGCGCCCGGCGCCGATGGCGTCGGTGATCAGGCCGGGGCGCACCGCGTCGCCGACGGCGAAAATCTTCGGGTCACTGGTCTGAAAATGCGCGTCCACCCGGACGAACCCACGGTCCACGGCGACGGAGGCCGGCAGGAAGGAAAGGTCCGGGCTGTCGCCGATGGCCACCACCACCGTGTCGGCGGCCAGCAGCTCTCCTTCCCGGGTAACCAGTCCGTCCTCGGTGATCTCCCGGGTGAAGACCGGCCAGCGAAACTTGGCCCCCGCGGCCTCGGCCGCCTGCCGCTCCTTGCCGAAGGAGGCCGGCTCCTGCACGTCGATCAGGGTAATTTCTTCGGCGCCCAATCGATGCGCCTCGGTGGCCACGTCGCAGCCCACGTTGCCCGCGCCCACGATCACCACCCGCCGGCCCGGCCGCATGCTTCCCGCCTTGGCCCTGGCCAGAAAATCCAGCGCCGTGACCATCCGCTCGGCCCCGGGCACCGGCAGGCTGCGGGGTTTTCCAGCCCCCACGGCCACCACGATGAAATCGTAATCTTTCTTCAGCCGCTCCACCTCGGCAGGCGACAGCGGCTGCTCCAGGCGCCGGTGCTCAATGTCCCGGCGCAGCCGCTCCAGTTCGGCATCCAGCACCTCCGGCGGGATCCGGCTCTCCGGAATGGCTGCCGTCATCTTGCCGCCGAGCTGCTCGGCCGCATCCAGGACCACCGGCCGGTGCCCGTTACGCCGCAGTTGCCAGGCCACCGAAAGGCCGGCCGGGCCGCCGCCGATCACGGCGATTTTTCGATTGTCCGCCGGCGGCATCTTGGGAGTGTGGGCCGCCATGCTTGCCCGCCCAAGCAGGGTGACATCCACCGGTGCCATCAGGGCCGCGTGCTTGGTGCAGGCCGCCATGCACAGGTTGGGGCACAGATACCCGCAGACGGCGGCCGGAAACGGGGTGTAGAACAGGGCGAGTTCCACCGCCTCGTCGATTTTTCCCTGGCGCACCAGGGCCCAGCGCTCCTGCACCGGGATCCCGGTGGGGCAGTTGGCCTCGCAGGGAGCGGCGTATTTGCCGTTTTCCCACACCGGCACCCAGCGCCGCAGGTCCCCGCTGACAATGACCGGAATCGGGGACCGGTCGATGTCGGTGAGGTCTCCCACCAGCCCGCCGCGGCCCAGCTCGGCCTCCCAGACCTGCCGTCGGAAATCGGAGATCGGGCGCAGCCGCCGGCCGGTGCGCTCGTGGGGCGAAAGCGCCCTGAGCATCTGCCAGCCGAGGCGCCTGGTGAGCACCCCGGCCAGGTCCGGCCGCTCGATGTCGGCCAGAAAATAGGCCAGATGGTCGCAGAGCCACCGCCAGTCGGCATCGCCGATTTCCTCAAGCTTGGCGTCGGCCCGGCTGAAATCCTTGATGGGGCCGCGGAAAAAGACCTTGCCGCCCACCATGCCGACACAGGGCCGGTACCCCAGTACGTTGTCCGGGTTCTGGGGATCGATGCCGCAGACCACCGCCACCCCGCCGGCCATGAACTCGCCGAAGTAGTCGCCCGCCGAGCCCAGGACCCACAGCTCAGGGGGGGCAAAGCGCGGGTTGTTCTTGGTCATGGTCATGCCCCGGGCCCCGATACTGCCGGCAATGTAGATCCGGCCCTGGGCCATGCCGTTGGCCACCCCGTTGGCCGCATTGCCGTGGACCACGATATGCGCCCCGGCGTTGAGCCAGCCCACATCGTCCGAGGCCGGTCCCCGCAGCACGATGCGGGTGTTGGGAAAACCCAGGGAACCGAGGCGCTGGCCGGCGTGGCCCTCCACCAGCAGGTCCACCGGTTCGCTGCCGGCCCGCCACAGCCGCCCGCCGATGCCGTGCTGGCCGAAGGCCTTGACCTTGATCCGCCGCCGGCCTTCGGCTACCGCCTGCTGGATCTGCTCTTCCAGCAGGCGCGATTCCACCCGCTGGCCGTCCTTGACGCCGGCGATGAGCTGGTAGGAGGTTTCCTGCGGAGGAGATACTGTATTCATCTTGATAACTCCTCAAGAGTTACGAGTGCGCTAAAGTGAGCTAAAGTTGTGGTGTCGCTTCGCTCCGGTTTTTTGTAAAAACAGCCAGAATGCCTTAACTTTAGTCACTCGTTCAGACCACGAACCGGATATCCAACCGCCGGGCCGCATGGTAGTCGTCGATGCCGATGGCGTCCGCCATCCCGATGGGCAGGGAGGTGGAGCGGCCCAGGGGGGCGACGATCTTTTTCAGCTCGGTGTCGAAGGCCAGCACCGTGTCCACCAGCCGCTGGGCCACGTCGTCCACGTCCAGGCGCCGGTAGAGGCGCGGATCCTGGCTGGTGATCCCCTTGGGGCACTGGCCGATGTTGCAGATGTTGCAGCGGTCGCTCTCGCTGCCGAGGCAGCCGGCGGCGGCCTGCATGATGTATTTTCCCACCTGGATCCCGCTGGCGCCCAGCATGATCAGGGCGGCGGCATTGGCGGCCAGGTTGCCCGACTTGCCCACCCCGCCCCCGGCGAACAGGGGCAGCTCGTTCTGCTGTCCCAGGGCCACCAGGGTCTGGTAGCAGTCGCGGATATTGCTGGCGATGGGATGGCCCATGTGGTCCATGGAAACGTTGTAGGCCGCCCCGGTGCCACCGTCTTCGCCGTCGACGGCCAACCCGCCGGCAAAAGGGTTGCGGGTGAGGTTGTTCAGGACCGCCAGGGCCGTGGACGTACCGGAAATCTTGGGATAGACCGGCACCCGGAAGCCCCAGGCCATGGACATGGACAGGATCATCTTGGCCACCGACTCCTCGATGGAGTACTGGGTCTGGTGGGTGGGCGGGCTGGGCAGGCTGACGCCGGCGGGCACGCCGCGGATGGCGGCGATGAGCCGGTTGACCTTGTACCACATCAGCAGCCCGCCGTCGCCCGGCTTGGCCCCCTGGCCGTACTTGATCTCGATGGCGCAGGGGTCTTCCTTCATCTCGGGTATGGCGTGGATGATCTCGTCCCAGCCGAAATAGCCGCTGGCGATCTGGAGGATCACGTACTTGAGAAACCGGCTGCGCAGCAGCCGCGGCGGGCACCCGCCCTCGCCGGTGCAGATGCGCACCGGCAGGCCCAGCTCCTCGTTGAGGTAGGTGACCCCGAGCTGCAAGCCCTCCCACATGTTGGGCGACAGGGCGCCGAAGCTCATGCCGCCGATGACCAGGGGGTAGATTTCGCGCACCGGCGGAATCCAGCCGTTCTCCCGCAGAAAGCGCAGGTTCTGTTCCGGCGGCAGGACTCGGCCCAGCAGGGTGCGCAGCTCGAACTCGTGGCGCCCGGCGTCCAGGGCCGGGTCGGTGAGCATGGAGATGCGGGTGAACTTGATCCGATCCAGGATCCCGCCGGGGGCATTGCGCCGCCCGCCCCGGTTGCGCGGCTGCCCCCCCTGGTTGATGTGAAAGCGCAGCTTGTCGGCCTCGTCCGAACGCACCGGAACGATGGCATCGTTGGGGCAGACCAGGGTGCACATGGCGCAGCCCACGCAGCGACTGCCCGGATCGGTCTTCTGCCGGATCCCGTACCAGGTGGCAAAGGTGTTTCCGGTCTCTTTGCCCGGCTCCAGCGAGGGCGTCAGCAGGCGCTTGCGCAAGACGCCCAGCTCGATGGCCTGCACCGGGCACACGGCGGTGCAGCGGCCGCAGAGGGCGCATTTTTCCTTGTCCCAGGCGATCTGCCAGGGCAGGTCCTTGAGGCTCAGGGTACTGGGGGTAACGGGTCGGTCTGCGAGCATGTCTCGATCTCCTGTCGATCCGGTCCGACGAGGACCGTATCCAGGTGCATGGGCTGAAAATCCTTGGCCTTGTCACGATCCGGAATGGCGGCGTCCAGGCCGCAGACCTCCGAAGAGAAGGCGTAGAGGCCGGGGCGGCCGCCCACCACCCCCGGCCGCAGCTTCTTGCGGTCCTGGACCATGAACAGGGAATGGTCGGGCAGGCAGCCGATGACGCAGTTGGGCCCGTCGATGATCAGGCGCCGGCAGGAATGCTTCAGATGCTTGAGCAGCAGGGCGTCCGGGTGCGCCGCGATGGCCTCGTCCATCAGGGGGGTGATGATGTGCTTGTAGGCCTCGATGCCAAGGCCGAGGGAATGAATGGTGTAGTGGAGAATGTGGGTGAAGACTTCCGAGTCGCTCTGGTAGCCGATGTAGCCTTCGAAACCGCGGGAGGCGAGAAACTCGCGGATCGGCACGAAGGCGGTGTTCTCGCCGTTGGTCATGGTGGCCAGACCCTGGATGAAAAACGGGTGGCAGGCGTAAAGGTCGATGGCGTAGTTGGTGTTCTGGCGCCCCTGGGCCATGATCACCCGCGCCCGCAGCTCCTTGCGGTCGAGGTTGAGGTAGCGGGCCACGGTGAGCGGGTCGCCGATCTCCTTGAGCATGATCACGTCCGGCCAGAAGGAAAAGACGATCATGTCCTGCTTTTCCTCGCCCATCCGGCGCAGTTGAAGCCGGGTGCGCAGCAGCCGTCGCGCCAGCTCGGCCGCCGGCAGCCCCTCCCATTCCTCGGGGTACTCGTAGGCCCGGATCAGGTAGACGTCGCGCCGGGGCACTCCGGCCGGCGTGGTCTTGGGCACCTTGATGGTGATCTTGTACTTGGTCATGAACCCGATATCCATCATGAAGGCGTCCAGGCGCTTGAGACCGGCATCGGTGAAGATGCCCGAGAGGATCGGGGCGTCCTTGATTTCCTCGAAAGGGCCGCCCAGGTCGCGCAAAAAAAGCCCGACACCGGAACCGTCGTGCCCCTCGCGCATCACGTCCAGGGCCTGGACGGCCACCATGGGAGACAGGGGGGGCTTGCTGGTAATGGCAAACAAGCGGCACATGAAGCCAATCTCCTTGGAAAACCGCGAAAATTCGTTGAACCGGGGATGGATGAACATCCCCAGCGCGACGCCTTCAACCCGGCGCAAGGCGGTAGGAAACCACACAGCAAGCCCCGTGCCAGGGGGCACACAATTTGATAACAGGCTAAAACAACAAAATATCAGGCGATTTCGGACGCGGGCCGCATCTCAAGGCGGGGTAACATTAATGTCATTTTTGCTTCGATTTATTACAAAAATGGAAAGGCGGACCTTATCCGGCGATCCGGCCGAAGCGCTTTTCCAGCTCTTTCAGGGAAAACTGGATCCAGGTGGGACGGCCATGGGGGCAAAACGAGGGATTTTCGCAGGTGTCGAGTTGTTCCAGCAAGGCCCTGATTTCGGCCTCCGAGAGGCGCTGGTGGCCCCGGATGGCGCCGTGGCAGGCCACGAGCTTCAGGCTGCGGTCCAGGGCGGTATCCAGCCCTTCACCGAAACCGGTTTCCACCGCCTCCTCGGCGATGGCCCGCAGCAGCTCGGCCAGGCGACCACCGGAAACGAAGGCGGGAATCGTTTTGACCACGAAACTGTTGCCGCCGAAAGGTTCGATCTCCAGGCCGCAGGCGGCCAGGCCGCCGGCGAGGCGTTGGATGGCCTCGGCCTCGCGAAAGCCCAGCTCCACGGTTTCCGGCATCAGCAGGACCTGGACCGGCGCTGGCTTCCGGTCGCCAAGGCGTCTGCGCAGCGTCTCGTAGTAGACCCGTTCGTGGGCCGCGTGCTGGTCGATGATCACCAGCCCGGCCTCGCTGCGGCACAGCAGGTAGGTGCCGTGAAGCTGGCCGATGGGCTCCAGGGCCGAGAAGCGGTCCGCCGGCCAGAGGGTCGCCTGGGGACCGGGGGACGCGGCGGACGGCGGCGCCGGTAGAACCGTCTCGCCCTGCCCTTCAGGCCGGGAGAGCCGGGGTGCAGGGCCCAAGGGCATCGCGGCCGACAAGGGTTTCGGGACGCAGTCCGTGGCGGGAGGGGAAAAAGACGGTAGCGACTCGGCCACCCGGGGCGATTCAGCTTGCCTGGCGGCGGGCTGCCAGCGTCCCTTTTCCCCGCCGGCCAGGGCCCGGGAAACCGCCATGGCCACGGCGTCGTGAACGCTGCGCGCCTCGGCCAGGCGCACCTCGTGCTTGGTGGGATGGACGTTGACGTCCACCTGGTCGAAAGGCACCCGGATAAAGAGCACCGCCACGGGAAACTGCCCCTTCATCAGGCGCTGGCCGAAGCCGGCGAACAGGGCGTGCTGGAGGGTACGGTCACGCACCCAGCGACCGTTGACGAACAGGTAGATACTCCGGCCGCTGGTGCGGGTTTCCACCGGCGGGGCCACCCAACCGGACAGGCTCAGCCCTTCGCCCTCGTGGTGCACCGGCAAGAGTAAGTCCTGGAGGGAGCGGCCCAACACGTCAGCGGCCCGCACCACCGGCTCGCTCACCGCCGGCCACTGGCGCAGCATCCGGCCGTCGTGGTCCAGGCGTATCCCCACGGAGGGGTGAGCCAGAGCGATGCTGGCCAGCACCTCGCCCACGTGGCCCATCTCGGTGGCCACGGTCTTGAGGAATTTGCGCCGGGCCGGGGTGTTGAAAAAAAGCTGCCGCACCGCCACCCGGGTGCCCGGCGGAACCCCCACCTCGCGCACCTGGCGCAGGCGGCCCCCTTCGACAAGCAGCTCGGTGCCGGACTCGGCCTCGGGCTCCCGGGTGCTCAAGGTCAGCCGCGACACGGCAGCGATACTCGGCAGGGCTTCGCCGCGAAACCCCAGGGTGCGGATGGCGAACAGGTCCGCCGCCTGGCGCAGCTTGCTGGTGGCGTAGCGCTCGATGGCCATCAGGGCATCGTCGCGGCTCATGCCGCAGCCGTTGTCGATCACCTCCACCAGATTGCGCCCGCCTTTTTCCACCGCCACGCGGATGCGCGCGGCCCCGGCGTCCAGGGCGTTTTCCACCAGCTCCTTGACCACCGAGGCCGGCCGCTCCACCACTTCCCCGGCGGCGATCTGGTTGGAAAGGATCTCCGGCAGGATGCGAATCCGGCTCATGGCCATCGCCCTATTCCACCTCGCCCCGGAGAAAGCGGGCCAGGTAGTCGGCGTCCTTAGGGGTCAGGTTGAACTTGAGGCAGGCTTCCTCGATCAGTTTCCGTTCTGAGGCTGGATTCTTGCTCTGCCTCATTTCGGAAATCCATTTGACGGCCTGACGCAACGCATCGCCCTTGGGCATCACGGTGGTCATCTGTTTCCCTCCTTGAAATTACAAGTGGCAAGTGAGCTGAAGCTCCTTAAATGAAACGAAAAAACCAATGACCGAACCCAATCGATTCCGAGCATTTTGTAAAAACCACCGAAGCAAAGCGACGCCACAACTTTAGTTTTTTTTACAAAACCGGCTTGCGCAGGTGAAAATCGGTGGCCTGCTCGAAGTTGTAGGCCAGGCGCAGCAGGGTCCCCTCGTCGAAGGGACGCCCCAGCAACTGCAGGCCGATGGGGCGCCCGTCGGCGGTGAAGCCGCAGGGCAGCGACATGCCGGGGATCCCGGCCAGGTTGGCCGGGAGGGTGAAAATGTCCGACAGGTACATTTGGAGGGGATCGTCCACCTTCTCCCCGATGGCAAAGGCCGCCGTGGGCGCCACGGGCGCCACGATGACGTCGCAGCGGGCGAAAGCCTCGGCGAAATCCCGGCTGATCAGGGTCCTCACCTGGCTCGCCTTGCGGTAGTAGGCGTCGTAGTAGCCTGCCGACAGGCAGTAGGTGCCGATGAGAATACGGCGCTGCACCTCGGCGCCGAACCCCGCCGAACGCGTCTGCCGGTACATCTCCGCCAGGGAAGCCCCCGCGTTGCGCCGCCCGTATTTAACGCCGTCGTAGCGGGCCAGGTTGCTGCTGGCTTCGGCCGGAGCGATGATGTAGTAGGCGGCCACCCCATACTCGGTGTGCGGCAGGCTGACGTCCACGGTGACAGCGCCCATCTCTTCCAGCCTGGCCACGGCGGCCCGCACCGCGGCCGCCACCTCGCCATCGAGCCCCTCGAGACCGTAGTACTCCCGGGGCAACCCCAGGCGCATTCCCTGGATGCCCTTTTGCAGAAACGACGTGTAATCCGGCACCTCCCGCGGCACCGAGGTGGAATCGGCCGGGTCGTGGCCGGCGATAGCGCCGAGCACCAGGGCGCAGTCGGTCACGTCCTTGGTCAGCGGTCCGATCTGGTCCAGGCTGGAGGCAAAAGCCACCAGCCCGTAGCGCGAAACCCGGCCGTAGGTGGGCTTGAGCCCGACCACGCCGCAGTGGGCCGCCGGCTGGCGAATCGATCCGCCGGTATCCGAACCCAGGGCCGCCAGGCACAGGTCGGCGCTCACCGCCGCGGCCGACCCGCCGCTACTGCCGCCTGGAATCAGGTCAGGGTTCCAGGGGTTGCGCGTCGGCCGGAAAGCCGAGTGCTCGCAAGTGGACCCCATGGCGAACTCGTCCATGTTGAGCTTGCCCACCAGCACCACGCCGGCATCCGCCAGCCGGCTCACGACGGTGGCGTCGTAAGGAGGGACGAAATGCTCGAGAATCCGCGATCCGCAGGTCGTGGCCACGCCGGCGGTGCAGATCAGGTCCTTGAGGGCCATGGGAATGCCGGTAAGGCTGCCGCTCTGGCCGCTGGCAATAATTTTGTCAGCGGCATCGGCCTGCGCCAGAGCCAAGTCCGCGGTGACCGCCAGGTAAGCGCCGATCCGCTCATCGAGGGCCTCGATCCGCTCCAGCACCGCCATGGTGATTTCCCTGGCGCAGACCTCGCGGCGGCGAAGCAATTTCGTCGCCTGGCCAACGGTCAGTTCGTGCAACTGCATGGATTTTACCTTTCTGAAAAAGCGCCCGCTGTAATTTATCCGACGATTTTGGGCACGACGAACTGTTGTTCCTCGCTTTCCGGGGCATTGCGCAGGGCGTGCTCCGGTGCCAGGCCCGGCCGGGCCACGTCCTCCCGGAAGGCATTGGTGTGTTCGCTGGCATGACTGGTGGGCTCGACGCCGCCGGTGTCCACCTCGTTGAGCTTGGCGACGTATTCCAGGATCTCGGTCAACCGGGCGACATGGTCGTCGATGACGGCCGGGTCCAGTTCCAGGCGAGCCAGGTTGGCCACGTGGATGACGTCTTGACGGGTGATCGACATAAAGAGACCTCGTTTTCCATCTCTTGAAAAAGATACCGTACGGCTAGGGATCCACCACGATGGCATCATAGTTGAGCCGGGACAGCCGGTCGCGCACCTTTTTGGCGGCCTGCCGGTCGGCGAAAGGGCCGATGCGCACCCGGTACCAGGTCCCCCTGTCGGCCGTCCTGGTGCGCACGCTGCGTGCGGCAAACCCTTGGGAAACCAGGCGCTCCACTATCCGCTGGGCCGCCGCGGCCTCTCGCATGGCCGCCACCTGAACCGAAGGCCCGCTTGCCTTTTTCGCCGATGGTGCGTCGGGGGCACGCTTGGCCGTCTGCTCCGCGGAGGCGGCTGAAACGGGCGCAATCTTTTTCTTTGGCACCGGCGCCGGCCGCGGCCTGTCGTCCTTCTTGAGGACATCGTAAAAATCCAGCGGCTGATCCTCGCCCGATCCGCTCATCAACTGGTGGAATCGTTCCATCTCGGACCGGGCTTCGGTCTCGCGCAGGGCGGCGATCTCTTTTTGCAGCGCCTGGATGTCGAACCGCAGCGGCGAGGTGCCCCGGCCTACCAGCACGCCCAGAAAAAAGTTCGCTCCCGCGACCAGCACCAGCCAAAAAAACCATCGGCGCGGCAACCGCCCCGCGCTTCCGTGCGCCGATGCCTCTTTGGCTTTGCCTTCGCCCTTGCCCACCGCAGGCGGCCTCCTTGCCGCACCTCAAGCTGCTTGCCCGGTTCACATGCGTTCTGGCGCTGATACGCCCAGCAGCCCCAGCCCCCTGGCGATCACCTGCTGCACCGTGGCCACCAGGAAAAGCCGTCCGCGAGTGAGCCGCGCATCCTCGGTCAGCACCCGGTGCCGATTGTAGTAGGCGTGGAAAGCCGCAGCCAGCTCCATCAGGAAAAAGGTAACCCGGTGGGGTTCAAGATGGGCAGCTGCCACGGCGACGGTTTCCGGAAAGGCGGCCATGGCCTTGATCAGGGCGATCTCCTCGGCCTCGGTGAGCATGGCCAGGGCCGCCGGATCGTGCACCACCTCGCTGATGCCGTGTTCCTTCGCGGCCTTGCGCAGAATGCTGGCGATCCGCGCGTGCACGTACTGGACGTAGTAGACCGGGTTGTCGTTGGTCTTCTGCTTGGCCAGCTCCAGGTCGAAATCCAGGGCGCTCTCGTGGTGGCGGGTGAGGAAAATGAAGCGGGCCGCATCGCGGCCGACCTCGGCCACCACCTCGGCCAGGGTGACGAACTCGCCGGCCCGGGTGCTCATGGCCACTGGCTGGCCGCCGCGCAGCAGGTTGACCAGGTGCACCAGGATCACCTGGAACTGATCCCGGCGCTGCCCGGAAGCCTCGATGGCGGCGGTCATGCGGGCGACGTAGCCGTGGTGGTCGGCTCCCCAAACGTCGATGACCCGCTCGAAGCCGCGGGCGTACTTGTCCCGGTGATAGGCGATGTCCGAGGCGAAATAGGTGGTCAACCCGTTCTGGCGCACCACCACCCGGTCCTTTTCGTCGCCGTATTCGCTGGTGCGGCACCACTGGGCCCCGTCCTTTTCATAGACGATGCCCCGCCGGCGCAACTCATCCAGGGCCGCCTCGACCCGTCCCGCGTCAAAAAGGCTCTGTTCGCTGTACCATTGATCGAAACGGACGCCGAAGTCTTCCAGGTCTTTGCGGATCCCATCCAGGATCGTGCCGGCGGCAAGGCGCGCGCAGAAATCCACCGCCGCTGTCTCTTCTTCCTCGAGCAGCGCATCGCCCCTGCGCTGGTGAACCTGGGCCGCCAGGTCCCGGATGTAGTCGCCCTGGTAGCAGTCTTCGGGAAAGTCGACCTGGCGCCCGCACAGGGCCGCATAGCGCAGGTACACCGACAGGCCGAGGGTCCTGATCTGCCGGCCCGAGTCGTTGATGTAGTACTCGCGTTGCACTTGGTAGCCGGCGGCCTCGAGAATGTTGGCCACCGCATCCCCCACCGCCGCGCCGCGGCCGTGGCCCACGTGAAGCGGACCGGTGGGGTTGGCACTGACGAATTCGACCTGCACGCGCTGTCCGCCGCCGGCATCGCTGGCACCATAGCGCGCCCCGGCGCGGTGGATGTCGACCAGCAGCGGATGCCAGGCCGAGGGCCGGAGAAAAAAATTGATGAATCCCGGACCGGCGATCTCAGTGCGCTCGATCCGCTGGCCGGGATCGTCCAAGTGCGCCAGCAATATTTCGGCCAACCGGCGCGGCGCCATGCGCTGCTGCTTGGCCGAAACCAGAGCCACGTTGCTGGCAAAGTCCCCGTGGTGGTCCAGCTTGGGGGCTTCCACCACGAAATCGCCCGTGGCGTCAGAGTACAATGCACCGGACTGGTGGGCGCGGGCCACCGCGGCACGGATCATTTCCTGAAGGACTTGTTTCATTCAAAATTCCGGTGTCTGCTGTTTGAATTGGGGTCATCGGTTCGCCGCGGATCCCCGGAACGGTGTTGGGCGGGCGAAGCACCAAAAAACCGTGCCGTTTTTGGGACGGAACCGGTTTGGCTTCGGTGTTTAGTGGGTTTTACCAGGCAAGTCAAGCCGGCGAAGGTCGAATTTGACACGGGCTTCATGGCCTGTTAAGCCACTTGCATCTGCCTGAATTCAAAACGCATCCCCCACAGCGTAAAGATGGAGCAGCCGCTTTTTAGAAAATGGCGCCTGCCGTGGCGCCACCGGATGCAGCCCTCCTCGCGGGGGCACCGGGAGCTGTCGCAGGAGGTGGTGCAAAAGGCGGTTTCGTTGGGCGCCTCGCTGGCAGGCATCGCCGACGCCGACGCCCTGGGCGCCTCGCCGTCTCATCGGGCACAGCCGGTACGCTGGCCTCCGGGCGCCCGTTCGGCCATCGTGCTGGCCCTGGCCCATCCTCCCCAACAGCTCCAGCTGGACTGCTGGGACGGCCAGCCGGGAGGAACGCCGGGAAACCGGCGTCTGATCCGATCTGCTTCGGCCTTGGTGCGCTGGCTCAGGCAGCGCCACGGCACCGCCGTCCGCATCATGCCCTACCAGATCGAGCAAGGCGGCGTATTTCTCAAGGACGCGGCCGTGCTGGCGGGCTTGGGCGTCATGGGACGCAACAATTTGGTGGTCACCCCGGAGTTCGGTCCAAGGATCAGGCTCCGGGTCATCCTTGCCACCGCCCCACTGGCACCCACCGGCCCCTTGGCGGATTTTTCCCCATGCGAGGGGTGCCCGGAATTCTGCCGCCGCGCCTGCCCCCAGAACGCCTTTCGCAGCGGCCGCTACGACCAGCGCTGCTGCCTGTGCCAGATGTGGGGCGACGAAAACGGCGCGACGTCGAATGAGGACGGCAGCATATCCTACTGCCGCATCTGCGAGATGGCTTGCCCCGTAGGAGCATAAGCCGTCACCCCTGATACAAAAACGAATAGTTGCCCCCTTTTCCTTCGTCCGCTTTGCCCTCGGTGCTGATTTCCAACTGTTTCCGATCTTACCGAGTGCCCATCCATAAATGGCCTTTTTGGACAGAACGCAGAGATTGAACAAAAATCTTCATTTATGGATGGACACTACCGAATTTCAGTCTCTTGATTCCCCGGCCACGTAGAGTGCCGTCTGGGTAGAATTGGACGTATAGCGCGAGGCGCGCGGCAGGTTGACTCCCCAATGGACGCCCTGCCCTATGGAAAAGGCGAAGCGGCTTTCCATGAGAAACCCCAGCCCTTTAGACCAGTCCGGGCCGTGGTCGAACTCGTGGCCGCCGCAAGCCCAATACCCCAATTCCCTGCTGTAGGGCAGGACCACGATCCGGCGTTCGCCCGGCTTCAAGGCCCGATGAAAGGCCGGCGCCGCCAGGCGCTGGAGCACTTCCTTGCCCACCGACGGCTCGGGATGGATCATCAGCACGGTGTCCACGCTCTGCTCCGGCAAATGCCGCAGGATATCGACCCGGGCCCGCAACAAAACCAAATTTTCCAACGGCGACTGCTGGGCAGCCAGCTGCCGCTGCTTCCAGGCCAGGGCCACCTGCCGGTAGTGCGATCCCGGTGGCGACGGCACGTCCCATAGATAAACGTCGGTGGCGACCACCCCCATGTCGGGGTTTTTTTCGGCAATTTGCCGGGCCACTGCGCCGTCGCCGCAGCCGATCTCGAGCAGGACGGTTTTCATCCCGAGGAGAAAATGCACTTTTTGAATGTCCTCGGCAGGGTTGCCCTCGCTGCCCAGATAGGCATCCAGGGCCGCCAGGGGATGGGCGGACAAATCCGCTTCCATGGCAGGCATCGGTGCCGCTTGGCCGGCAAGTATCGGTGAGGCGGGAGCGACGGCGGGCTTCGGCAAGGTGGGCAGCGGCATGGCAGGCGTTCCTTTGCGACGGCAGTCTGGTCAGCGCAGCACGAATCCTTTTTTCAGGGGATCGGCGGGATCGATGACGAAAGTGTGACAACCGGTGATGTGGGCCGTTCCGGACACCTCCGGAATCACCGCGGCATGGGGGCCGAAGGTGGTGGTGGCCTTGACCCGGCCGGTAAAACAAGTGCCCAGGATGCTCTCGATGACGATGGCCTCGTCGATGCCGATCTCGCCGCGGGCATGGTGGATGGCCAGCCGCGCACTGACCCCGGTGCCGGTGGGACTGCGGTCCACCTCGCCGTCGGCGAAGACGCACACGTTGCGGCTGTGGTGGCCGGCCGCCAGGGCCGGGCCGATGAAGATGGTCCCATAGAGAAAGCTCAAATCGGCTTCGAAGGGATGGGGCACCGGCCGGGCAGCCATGACCGCCTGCTTGACGGCCCGGCCGGCGGCCACGAGGGCGGCAAAATCCTCGGGCACGCAGCGCAGCCCGAGATCGGCGGCCTGCACGAAGGCGTAGAAAGCGCCGCCAAAAGCCAGGTCATACCGGACGGTGCCGAATCCGGGCACCTCGACTTGCTCATCCAGGGCCAGCACGAAGCTGGGCACATTGTCGAAACTGACCTCGCCAAGGCGGCCGTCAGCCACCTGCGCGCGGGCCGTCACCAGGCCGGCCGGCGTGTCGATCCGCAGGACGGTTTCCGGTTCCCGGGCGGCGATGGTGCCCGTTTCCACCATCACCGTGGCGATGCCGATGATCCCGTGCCCGCACATGGAGCTGTAGCCTTCGTTGTGGGTGAACAGCACCCCGAAGTCGGCCTCGGGGGAGACCGGCGGCGTCACGATGCACCCGTACATGTCGGCGTGGCCCCGGGGCTCGAACATCAGGGCGGTGCGCAAGTGGTCGAGATGCTCGCGCATGTAGCGACGGCGGGCCAGGATGGTGTCTCCGGGCAGCTCGGGCACACCACCGGTGACCACCCGGAACGGCTCGCCGGCCGTGTGAGCGTCGATGGTGGTGATCCGCGGCCAATGGGCGGGCGGGGTCCAGTCTGCGATTTTCATCTTTTCTCCAGTTTTGGAAGGGTTGACTTGCTTTTCTCAGGCGTCCAATTCCACCACCGTCCCGATCCCTTCCGCTTCGGCGCGCGCCAGAACGGCGGCGGCGGCCACCACGTCCTGCACCGCCACCCCGACGGTCTTGAAGAGCGTGATTTGATCATCGCTCCGGCGGCCGGGCCGGACACCGTTGATAATTTCCCCGATTTCCGCCTCCACCACGGCCCGCGGGATGATAAGATCACCGGCTTCCGCCAGTGCCATGGAGCGCGAATCGGCCACCACGTAGGCCCGCTTTACGGTGTCGGCGTCAATCTCCTGAACATCAGGCATGAAGGATCCCACCGCCGTGACATGAGCCCCGGGCCGAAGATCGTTGCCGTCGAAAACCGGGGTGCGCGCGGTGGTGGCCGTCACCACGATGTCGGCCCGGCGCACCGCTGCGGACGGATCCTCAGCCACCCCGACGCGCGGTCCACCCGGACGACCGTCAAAATCCGCCGCCAATCGGCGGGCCGCTCCGGCCGACGGGTCCACCACGGCCACCGCCTCCAACTGCCGTACGGCCAGCACCGCCTCCAGTTGGGTGCGTGCCTGGACCCCGGCGCCGAAGAGCACCATCCGCCTTGCATCGGAACGGGAAAGGATCTCGGCCGCCAGCCCCCCGGCCGCCCCGGTACGAATGGCCGTCAGGCTGCTGCCGTCCATGAAGGCCAACGGCAAGCCTGTTTCCGGGTCAAGCACCATCACCGTGGCGCTCACGGTGGGCAAGCCCCGCTGGGGGTTGCCGTCATAGATGGAGATGATTTTCACCCCGAGCTCACCGCTTTTTTTCATGTAGGCCGGCATGAGCAGCGACACCCCTTTTCCAGTGCCCACCCGTCCCCGCAGCGGCACCTCGGCCTCACCGGCGGAAAGCTGGCTGAACGCGCTGCGCATGGCATCGATGGCCGCGGGCATGGGCAAGGCGGCACGCACCTGGGAAGCGGTAAGAATGCGAATTTTCATGGATCCTCCAGGGCCGCCCAAGCCGAGTCGGGCAGCCGTCGAACGAGGCGTCAACCGGCACTCTGGGCCCGGTCGCGCCCGCCGGGAATAATGGTTTTGAGTTCTTCGTTGATGGCGTTGAGGTGTCGACGCATCCACTCGGCGGCCTCGCCTCCGTCTCCTGCGCGTACGCTCTCGATCACCCGAGCCGCGGTGTCGATGGAAAAGCTCCGGAAGTTGGAAGACAGGTACCGGGTGCGCAACCGGGCATGATGGTCCAACACCTTTTCAATGAGCAGCTTCATCATTTCGCAGATCACTGCGTTGTGGGTGGCCTCGGCCAAGGCGTAGTGAAACTGCAAGTCCGCATCGAGAAAGGCTGGATAATCATCCTCGGCGGTGGCCACGGCTTTTTGCAGGGCCGCTTCCATTGCCTGGATGCGCGATTCTTCCGCGCGTTCGGCCGCCAGGCGACAGCTCTTGCACTCCAGCAGTTCGCGGGCCTCCATCAGGTCGAAGATGTTGCCGGCGGCCAAGGCGTTTTGCAGCCGGTCCGTGGACGGCCCGCCGCCGGGCAGATCCTTGCGGATGAAGGTGCCGCGTCCCTGGGTAACCTCCAGATAGCCCATCACCACCAAAGCGTTGGTGGCCTCGCGGACTGAAGAGCGGCCCACGCCGAACAGCTGGGCCAGTTCCCGCTGGGACGGCAGCTGGCCACCGGGTTCGAGTTCGCCCTTTTCAATCTTCTCCAGGATCTGCTCAACGACCATTTCCGGGGCCGTGCTCTTACGGATGGTCTCGAACCCCATGCCTCGCCCCCCTTTTTTCCCGTACGAATAATCATCGACACCGCCGCCGGCACGGTCAAAACTCGCCATGCGCGGTGCGCCGGATGATTTCGTGCTGGAGTTCAGGCGTCAAATCAACGAAGTAATCGCTGTACCCGGCCACGCGCACGATAAGGTCGCGGTAGTTTTCCGGGTGGCGTTGGGCTTCGCGCAAGGTGTCGGCGTCCACCACGTTGAACTGGATGTGGTGGCCGTCCATGCGAAAGTAGCCGCGCACCAGCTGTCCCAGCTTGCGGATGCCGGTCTCGTCGGCCAGCACCTGGGGCAGAAACTTCTGGTTGAGCAGGGTGCCGCCGGTGCGCAGGTGGTCAATCTTGGCCGCCGAGCGCACCACGGCGGTGGGACCGTTGCGGTCGGCTCCCTGCACCGGCGAAATGCCCTCGGAAAGGGGCTGGCCGGCCTTGCGGCCGTCTGGCAAAGCCCCGATGACGCTGCCGAAGTACACGTGACAGGTGGTGGGCAGCAGGTTGACCCGGTGCACCCCTCCCCGGGCGTTGGGCCGTCCGTTGACCGCCGCGTGGTAGGCCTCGAAGACCTCGCGCAGGACCGCGTCGGCGGCCTCGTCGTCGTTGCCGTACTTCGGGGTGTCGTCCAGCAGCCGGCGACGCAGGTCTTCAAAGCCTGCAAAATCCGCTTCAAGGGCCCGTTTCAGTTCGGCCATGGTCACCGTGCCCCGGTCGAAGACGTGATGTTTTACGGCGACCAAGGCGTCGGTGGTGGAACCGAGCCCCACTCCCTGGATGTAGGAGGTGTTGTAGCGGGCCCCGCCGGCGTTGTAGTCGCGCCCCTTGGCAATGCAGTCGTCGATGAGCAGGGACAAAAAAGGCACCGGCATGTGGCGGGCATTGATCTGCTCGATGACGTTGTTGCCCCGGATCTTGATGTCGATGAAATGGGCAAGCTGCCGACGCCAGGCGTCGAAGAAGAGGTCGAAATCGGTGAAATCTTCCGCCGGGCCGGTGGCCGGGCCGAGCTGCCGGCCGGTGCGCGGGTCCCTTCCGTCGTTGAGCGCCAGCTCCACCAGCTTGGCCAGGTTAAAGTACCCGGTGAGAATGTAGGCTTCGCGGCCGAAGGCCCCGGCTTCCACGCATCCCGAGGCCCCGCCCTCCCGGGCGTCTCCGATGTCCTTGCCCTGGCCGACCAGCTCCTGGACGATGGCATCGGTGTTGAAGACCGAAGGCTGGCCGAATCCGGTGCGCACGATCCTCAGGGCCCGGTGGATGAAGCGGTCGGGGTTCTTCTTGCTCACCTGCACCATGGAGCTGGGTTGGAGAAGGCGCATCTCCTCGATGACATCCAGGATCAGGTAGGTGAGATCATTGACCGCGTCGCCGCCGTTGCGGTCCACGCCGCCGAGGTTGATGAGGGCGAAATCGGTGTAGGTGTTGCTCTCCTGGCCCGTCACCCCGGTCTTGGGAGGCGCCGGGTGGTTGTTGAACTTGATCCAGAAGGCGCTCAGCAGTTCTTTGGCGCGTTCCTCGGTGAGGGTGCCGGCCTCGATCTCGCGCCGGTAGAAGGGAAAGAGGTGCTGGTCGAGTCGGCCGGGATTGAAGGCGTCCCAGGGATTGAGTTCGGTGATGACCCCCACGTGGACGAACCAGTAGGCCTGCAGGGCCTCGTGAAAAGTCTCCGGGGCCCGGGCCGGCACCCGTCGGCAAATGCCGGCCATCCTTTCCAGCTCTTCCCGACGCCGCGCATCGGTTTCGCCGGCCGCCATGGCTTCGAGGCGCTCAGCGTGGCGAGCGGCCCAGTTGATCAGGGCCTCGGCGGCGATGTCCATGGCCCGCAGTTGCTCAAGCCGTCCCAGGGCATCAGGATCATTGAAAAAATCAAGTTCATGAATCTCCTCGGCGATCTGCAGGCGCAGATCGGCAAAGCCGAGGCGGAAGATCTTGTCCCCGCCGGCGGTGTGCCCCGGGGAACGCTGCTCCTGGAATTCGGTGAAGATCCCGGCCTCGTAAGCAGCGATCCATTCGTCGGTCATGTGGGCGAAGATCCGCTCGCGGATGGTGCGGCCCTGCCAGAAAGGGATGATCTTTTCGGCGTAGATTCGCCGGGTTTCATCGTCCACGGCATAAGGGATCTTGGGCCGGGAGTCGAGAATCTCCAGGTCTTGGAGCGAATGGAGGCAGATCTCCGGGTAGGTGGGCGTCTCCTTGGGCGCGGGACCGCGCTCGCCCACGATCAGCTCGTCTTCGCCGATCCAGATCGCCTTGTTTTCCAAAATATGCTTGAAGGCCAGGGCCCTTTGGACCGGTACGGATGCGTTGCGGGCCGCGGTGCCCTGATAGAAGTCGGTGAGCAGCAAGGCCCGTTCCACCGAGATCTTGGGCTTGGCGTCCAGGCTGCGCTGTCTCAACCGCTGAATGCGGGGTGTCATGGAAAACCTCCGGGAAAGGGAAAGTTACGCCTTACCAAGGCCCTAACCTGCCCAAAATGAAATAAAAATGACCAACCCGTAAAAGCCGCCAGAGCGCCGCAAGGCCCCGTCTGCGGCCACATCCGCTCACTTTTGGTCACCCCCCGTAACGCACCGCCAAGCCGGCGGCAGCAAACGACGCGCCGAGTTTCTCGATATCCCCGCGGGTGGGGCTTTTCACGCCGGCCATCCGGTTTGCCATTTTCAGCCGCCGATACTTCCCGTCGGCGACGGGGTGAAAAGGAAGCAGGTCGATCCGTTGAACGTTTTCCAAGCCGCCGACGAATTCGGCCATCCGCCGGATTTGAGATTGGTCGTCGTTAATCCCTGGCACCAGGGGAAGGCGGATGACGATTTTTGTCCCAAGACCGTCAAGCATTTCAAGATTTTCAAGGATTTGCCGGTTGCCGACCCCGGTGTACTGCCGGTGACGGGCGTCATCCATCAGCTTCAGATCGTAGAGCACCAGGTCGGCCTTGCCCAAAACGCTGCGCACGATCTCCGGTGGGGCGTATCCGCTGGTGTCCACGGCGGTGTGGATCTCCCGCCGGCGGCATTCCTCCAGCAAGGCATCCAGGAATTCAGGCTGGGCCAAGGGCTCTCCGCCGGAAAAGGTCACCCCGCCGCCCGATTCGTCGTAAAAAAGGCGGTCCTTTTCGATTTCCGCCGCCAGCACCGGCACCGTCCACCGTCGGCCCACCATCTCGGGAGCCGGGGCGTCATCATTGCCGCCGATGGTCAGCGCCATGGGCTCGGGCTCGAAGCGCTGCCCCTCGGGATTATGGCACCACCAGCAGCGCAGGGGGCATCCCTTGAAGAAAACCGTGGTCCGGATGCCCGGCCCGTCGTGCAGGGCGTATTTCTTGATTTTGAAAACCATCCCCTCCACAGTCATCAGACCACCGACCCTTTTTTATCCCGTTGACAGAAACAGTATCATAAAATAAGGAAGGGTCAACAAGAAAAATCAGGTCTTCAGACCTATTTGCCAACCAACTGTTTTCCAAGGCAAACCATGGACCTCACCCCGGAAGAGCAGCGCATTTTGGCCGGCGAAAACGGCGAGGCGGCGCGTATCGCCATGGCCGTCCTGGTGGACCTGGGCACTGTCTTTGGCGCCGAGCGGCTCATTCCCGTGGCCCAGGTGCACATCGACACCACCCTGTACATGGTGGATGCCGGCGTCGAATTCGCCGAACGCATGGCCGCCGCCGGGGGCCGCTTCTGCGTGCCGGCCTCCCTGAACCCCGCCGCCGTCGATTTGCTGCATCCCGAACGGATGCGCGTGCCGGCCGACCTGCTGGAAAACAGCCGGCGCCTGGAGCGGGCCTACCTTTCCATGGGGGCGGCGCCCACCTGGACCTGTGCCCCTTACCAACAGGGTTTGATCCCGCGCTTCGGCCAGCAGATCGCCTGGGCCGAATCCAACGCCATCGTCTTCGCCAACTCGGTGATCGGGGCGCGCACCAACCGTTACGGCGACCTGATGGACATCTGCGCCGCCATTGTCGGCAAGGCGCCCTGCTTCGGCCTGCACCTGGGGCCCCAGCGGCAGGCCGACCTGGTCATCGACGCCGCCGCCCTGCCCCATTCGCTCCGGCGCGATCCGGCCGCCTATCCCCTGCTGGGGTACGTGACCGGCGAGCTCGCCGGCGACCGCATCCCGGCCATCGTCGGCATTCCCGCGGATGTGCCGGTGCGCGCCCTCAAGGCATTCGGGGCCGCGGCGGCCTCTTCCGGGGCGGTGGGGCTCTTTCACATGATCGGGGTGACGCCGGAGGCCGGCAGCCTCGAGATGTGCACCGGCGGGCAGAAAATGGAGGAGATCCATGTTGTCACGGCAGAGGACCTAGCCGAAGCCGCAGCCAGGCTGTCGGATCCCGATCTGAGACGGCCGGACCTGATCGTGGTGGGCTGCCCGCATTATTCGTACGCCGAAATGACCACCTTGGCAGGGCTGCTGGACGGCCGGCGGGTGCATCCGGACGTGGCCTGCTGGGCCTTTACCAGCCGCGCCGTGTACGGCTGGATGGCCGAAAGCGGCCTGCTGCGAACCTTGACCGACACCGGGGTGACGGTCTTCACCGACGCCTGCCCGCTCCAGTATCCCAAAAGCGCCTGGTCGTTCACCGCGGCCCTGAGCGATTCGGCCAAGTTTGCCAACTACTGCTTTTCCCAGACCGGCCTGCCGTCGGCTATCGCCTCCCTCCCCGAATGCGTGGAAACCGCCGTGACGGGCCGCCATGCACCGGAAAGGTCTATATGGAAAAGATTTTGAAAGGCAGCCCGGTGGTCTCCGGCCGTGCCTTTGGCGTGGTGCTCAAAAGCGACCTAAGCATCAGCTTCTGGGGCGGGGTGGATCCGCGCACCGGCTGCATCGTCGATCCGCGCCACGACCTCTTCGGCCGATCCGTCGCCGGCCGGGTGCTGGCCTTTCCAGTGGGCAAGGGGTCGAGCACCGGGTCGCTGATCCTGCTGGAACTGACCCGGGTAGAACTGGCGCCGGCGGCCATCGTCACCATCCACTGCGAGCCGATCCTGGCCACCGGCCCCATCGTGATCAAGCATTTCTACGGTCAGCAGATCCCCGTCATGACCCTCTCCGCCCAAGACTTCGAGCGCCTGGAAACCGGGCAACGGGTGATCGTGGATGCCGTGGCGGGAGAAATCCGGTTTAAAATTGACAAAAAAAGCTTGTCGTAATATTATTAAAGAAAAAAAGTATTACTTTTTCCGGAAAGCAGAAGACGATGAAAACCATCTCCTTGAAGGTACCGGAATCCTTGTTCGCGGTGCTGGCACAAACGGCCGAGAAGCGTGGGGAAAGCAAATCCACCATCGTTCGCGAAGCCATTGAAAGCTATGTTGCCGACAAGGCTTCAGAACAAAACGGATCCTGCCTCGACCTGTCCAAGGACCTGGCAGGGTGCATTGAAGGGCCCGAGGATCTGTCCAGCAACAAGGAGTGGATGCGTGGTTACGGTCAATGAACGTCGCATTATCCTGGATACCGGCCCTTTGGTGGCGTTTCTCAACCGGCAGGACAAGCACCACCGATGGGCCTTGATGCAGTGGGAGAGACTTCAGCCGCCACTGATCACCTGCGAAGCCGTTCTATCCGAAGCCTGTTTTCTGCTGAGCGGTTTCTCCGGAGGCCAGGCCGCAGTTATTACCCTGGTTCAACGAAACGTTTTGAAAATCGCTTTTTCGCTGGCCGATCATGTGGATCGAATCGGCAGACTGGTGCGAAAATATGCCGATGCCCCCATGTCCCTGGCGGATGCCTGCCTGGTCCGCATGGCGGAGCTGTTTCCGGACAGCGCCGTCATGACACTGGATTCGGACTTTCAGTTTTACCGGAAAAACAAAAATCGGGCCATCCCGATCATCTCCCCTCAAGCAGGGTAAAGGCTGCCTGGCCAGAACGCCACGGCGTGTTTTCGCCACCTTCTCCATAACCCAACAGAGCCCCCGATGAATACCCCCGACAACGGATCCCTCTACGTCATCTCCGCCGTCAGCAAGGACCGCCCCGGCTTGGTGCACTCGGTCACCCGGGTGCTGGCCGACCTGAACGTCAACATCGTGGACGTGGACGCCCGTTCGGTGCGCGGCCATTTCTCCATGTTTCTCGTGGTGGACCTGGGCACCGCCGCCTGCACCTACGAGGAGATGATGGCCGCCCTGAAACCGGTGGGCGAATGCTTCGACCTCGGCCTGCGGGCCGAACCCTACCGGGCCGGCCGGCGCAAGGCGGACAAGCACCTGGTGATTCTCACCGTCATGGGCGTGGACCATCCGGGGATCGTGGCGGCCATCTCCGCGATCCTGGCCCAAAACCGCATCAACATCGAAAAGATCAAGATGATCGCCCGGGGCGACTACATCGCCATGGAGCTCAAGGTGGACATGAGCGAAGTGGACGACCCGGCCCGGATCCGCGACCAGCTCTACGCCTATTCGGAGATGGACGGCCTTGATGTTTCCATGCGCGAGTACAACGTCCTGGAGAAGCCCAAGCGCGTGGTGGTCTTCGACTGCGATTCGACCATCATCCAGGCCGAGGTCATCGACGAGTTGGCCAAGATCGCCGGCGTGGACCGGGAGGTGCGCCAGATGACCCGGGAGGCCATGAGCGGCGCCCTGGATTTCAACGAGGCCATCCGACAGCGGGTCAAGCTGCTGCGGGGCCTGCCGGTGGACAAGCTCGAACTGCTGGCCCGCTCCATCAGCCTCACCCCGGGGACCGAGGAGCTGATTTCGGCCCTGCGCACCATGGGCTACAAGATCGCCGTCATCTCCGGCGGCTTTTCCTTTTTCACCAACTACCTCAAGAAGCGCCTCAAGCTCGACTACGTCTTTGCCAACGAGCTGGAAATCGAGGACGGCATCGTCACCGGCAACATCCGCGGCGGCATCATCGATGCCGAGAAAAAGGGAGAGATCATGATGGAAATCGCCCGCCGCGAAGGGGTCTCTCCCGACCAGATGGTGGCGGTGGGTGACGGGGCCAACGACCGCTTCATGCTCCAGAACGCCGGCCTAGCCATCGCCTTCAACCCCAAGGAAATCCTCAAGCAGTACAGCAACGGCATGATCACCACCAAGAGCCTCTACGGCCTGCTGCACATGCTGGGAGTGCCGGACACGGGGGCGGATGCGCTGGACGGATAGCCGGGACAGAGAACAATCCGTCCCCTGGCCGGCGCCCGGCCGGTCAAACACGTCCGGCTTGCCGGGCTTGCCCCCCCAAGCACCGGCGGCTGGCTCTTTGCCCCCACCCCTCGGCGCAAAGTCCCGCCTTGACACGGGCGGCTCCGCATGCTATCAATGGTTGAACCATTGATACAAAGGATCCCCCATGCCCTCGCCCCTGTCGTTTCAGCCCGCCCAGAGCGCCCGCGCCCTCGACAGCGTCGTGCAGCAGGTGGAATCGGCCATCGTGACCGGCGCCCTGAGGGCCGGCGACCGCCTGCCCGCCGAACGCCGGCTCCAGGAAATGTTCGGCATCAGCCGCAACACCCTGCGGGAAGCCCTGCGCGCCCTGGAGCAGAAAGGGCTGCTGGAAATCCGCCCCGGGCACAAGGGCGGCGCCTTTGTCAAGCCCCTGGACGCGGATCCCATGGCCGACCATCTGGCCATGTTCGTGGCCAGCCGCCAGGTCACCTTGACCCACATGGCCGAGTTTCGAGAGGATATCGAGGGGCTCCTGGCCAGGCGGGCCGCCGAACGCCGCGACACAGCGGCCATCGCCGGTCTTCGATCCCTTGTCCAGGAAGCAAAGGCGCTGCACGCCCAAGGGCTCGAAGCCTGGGATCGCTTCATGGCCGCAGACCGTCAGGTCCATCTGGCGGTGGCCGATGCGGCGGGCAATCCGTTGCACAGCCTTTTTCTTCAAACGGTTCATGAAAACATCCACCGCCACAATGTCGGCCGCTATCTCGACCGCAGCCTTGACTACATGACCGGGTGCCTGGATGACCTGACCCGCCTCGTGGAGGCCATCGCCGCCGGGGATGGGCCGGCGGCCCAAACCATCGCCGAGGCCCACGTGGCGCGCGCTTATGCCGACATGAAGCGGCGGGCCGTCCCACCCACAGGAGATCTTCAATGACCGCGGTGCCTTCACCTGCCCAAAAGACGGCTGAAAATGCTCAGGCCGCCAACGGCCTCAACGTTTTTCAATACACCGGCGCGTCCCGCGCCAGCGAACGGGTGCGCATGGCAGTGCAGCGCAACCTCGATGCTGTCCCGGAACTGTTTCCCTTCCGGGCCGTGTCCGTCACCCGCAGCTACCGCGACAGCGAGGGGTTGCCGCTGGCTACCCGGCGCGCCATGATGTTCGAGCGCATCATGGCCGAGCAACCGGTCGTGATCCAGGACGGAGAGCTGATCGTGGGGATGAAAACCCCCAAGCCTCACGGGTCGCCGGTCTACCCGGAAATCAACTGCCAGTGGTACCAGCGCGACCTGGACACCCTCGCCTCCCGCGACAACACGCCCTTTCTCGTCAGCGAGGAGACTAAACGGATTTTAAGGGAAGAGGTTTTCCCCTACTGGCCGGGCCGCACGGTGTTCGACCGCATTGCCGAGCAGGTCAACGAGCAGATGTGGGCGGCCGACCGCCGCGGGGTGGTCTACCACTATTTCACCTCCCGCAGCATCGGGCACATCAACGTGGCCTACGACAAGATCCTCAGCCGCGGGGTGGTCGGCATCCGCGCCGAGGTGGCCGCCGCCATGGCCGGTTTGAACGAGGCGGATCCGCAGGCCCACGACAAGCGGCTCCTACTGGAAGGGATCGATCGCAGCCTGGCCGCCCTGGTGGTATTTGCCGAGCGCTACGCCGCCGAGGCCCGTCGCCTGGCCGCTGCCGAGACCGATGCCCGGCGGCGGGCGGAGCTGACGGAGATTGCCCGCATCTGCTCCAAGGTGCCCGAACAGCCGGCCGCCACCTTTCACGAAGCCCTGCAGGCCTTCCATTTCACCCAGCTCGCCCTGCACCTGGAAACCAACGGTCACGCCGTCGGGCCGGGCCGCTTCGACCAGTACATCTTCCCCTTCTATCGGGCCGACATCGATGCCGGCCGCATCACCCCCGATCAGGCCCAGGAGCTGCTGGACCTGCTCTGGGTCAAGCTCGACGAAATCACGCTGGCCAAAAACAGCGGGGAGTCGGACACGAGCAGCTCGTACCCGGAATTTCAGAACCTGAACATCGGCGGCCTCACCGCCGACGGCCACGATGCCACCAACGCGGTCTCGTACATGTGTCTGACGGCCCTGGAGCACGTCAAGCTGCCCCAGCCCCAACTCTCGGCACAGATCAGCACCCGCTCGCCCCAACGTTTTCTGTTGCGCTGCTGCGAACTGCTCAAGTACGGAATGGGCATGCCGGCCATGTTCAACGCCGACACCATCGTGCTCGGCCTGGTCAACCGGGGCAAGACGCTGGCCGAGGCCCGCCGCTACGGGAGCATCAACGGCTGCGTGGCCACCACCTGCGACGGCCGGGACCGCATGGCCTCATCAGGCTACTTCAACCTGGCCAAGTGCCTGGAGCTGGCCTTGAACGACGGGCGCGACCGGCGCGACGGGGAGCAGATCGGCCCCCGGACCGGCGACCCGCGACAATTCTCCCGATTTGAGGACGTCATCGCCGCCTTCGAAACCCAAGTGCGTCATTTCGTCGACCTGAAGGTTCGATATGACGATATCGTCCGGGCCGCTTACGCCGAGCACCTTCCCGTGCCCGTCACCTCGGCCCTCATCGACGACTGCATCGCCACGGCCACCGACTGGCATGCCGGCGGCGCGCGCTACAACATCGCCACCATCTCCGGCGTCGGCATCGGCACGGTGGCCGACGCGCTGTCGGGCATCCGCACGCATGTCTTCGAGACGGAACGCTTCAGCATGGCCGATCTCGTCCAGGCCTTGGACGACGATTTTACCGGCCACGAGATTCTTCACCAAACGCTGGTCAACCGGACGCCTCACTACGGTAACGACGATGCCGCCGCCGACGCGCTGGCGCTGCTGGCCCAGCGAATCTTCTGCGACGCCGTCGAGTCCCACCGCGACTGCCAAGGCGCGCGCTATTGGGTCGACCTGCTGCCGACCACGGCCCACATCGCCTTGGGGCGCCTCACGGCGGCCACCCCGGACGGCCGGCGCGCCGGCCACTGGCTGTCCGAGGGCATCTCTCCGGTCCAGGGCCATGACCGCAAGGGCCCCACCGCGGTGGCGCGCAGCGTGGGGCGCATCGATCACGCCCGCTGCAACGGCAACCTGCTCAACATGAAAATCAGTCCCCAGGTGCTGCGCACCCCGGCCGATCTGCAGAAGCTCGCCGCCTTGATCCGAGGCTACTTCGACACCGGCGGCCATCACGTGCAGTTCAACGTGGTGGACGAAGCCCTGCTGCGCCAGGCCCAGGAGCGGCCCGCAGAATTTCGCAACCTGCTGGTTCGCGTGGCCGGTTATTCGGACTTTTTCGTGCTGCTGAGTCGGGATATCCAGGAAGAGATCATCGCCCGCACGGCGCACGAGTTGTGAGCTGCATACATGAACCGGATCAACAGAGAGCCTCGGGCTTTGTTCAATCGGCCGGACAAGCCGGGCGGCTCAAACGAGCAAGCCTGCCGATGAACCCTCGGTGCGCCGAATCCCGTGATGTCCCCACCGCCTTGATCTGGGACATCAAGCAATATGCCCTGCACGACGGGCCGGGAATCCGCACCACGGTCTTTTTCAAGGGATGCCCCCTGCGCTGCGCCTGGTGCTGCAACCCCGAATCCCAGTCCTTCGCCCCGGAGATGATCTGGATGGCGGAAAACTGCATCGGCTGCGGGCAGTGCGTACAGGTCTGCCCGCACCAGGCCATCGCGGTCGTCTCCGGCGCGGTGCACATTGACGCCGGGCGTTGCGACGGATGCGGCCGATGCAGCGACAACTGCCCCGGCGGGGCTTTGCAGACCATGGGAAGGGCGTATTCGATCGATCGGTTGATGGAAGAAGTCCTCAAGGACGAGGGCTTTTTCTGGCGTTCAGGCGGAGGCTTGACCCTTTCGGGGGGCGAACCGTTGGCCCAGGCGGACTTCGCCCGGCACCTGCTGGAGCGCTACAAGCAGGAAACCCACGGTCACACCGCGGTGGAAACTTGCGGCCAGGCCGATCCAGAGACCGTGACGGCTTTGCTGCCGGTCGTCGACCTGTGGCTCTACGATCTCAAGCACATCGACCCGGCGACCCATCGTCGCGGCACCGGGGCGGACAACCGGCGCATCCTGAAAAATGCACGTACCATCTGTGAAGCCGGGGCGGCCCTGGTCCCGCGCATTCCCCTGATTCCGGGATTCAACGACGACCACCCGAGCCTTGCCGCCCTGGCCGCCTTTGCCGCGGCCCTGCCCGGGGTCGGCGAAGTCCACCTGATGCCGTATCACCGCCTCGGTCACCCCAAATACGCCCGGCTGAACCGCCCCTACCCTTTCGGCGACCGGCGGCCGTCGACGCCTGCGGCCATCGAAGCGGCCCGCCGAATTTTTGCCGACGCCGGATTGAAGGCCGGCATCGGGGGATAGTCGGGCGCCGCCCTTCCTGCGTGATTTGCATCTGGATAGTTGAAAAAAGGATGCCCGAGTAGGAGAGGGGCCCTGCTCAGGTCCCCAGGTAGGCCTTAATGATGCGCTCGTCCTGCTGCAGGCTGGCGGCATCGCTTTCCATCACGATGCGCCCGGTTTCCAGCACGTAGCCGTAATCGGCCAGCTTGAGGGCCACCTTGGCGTTCTGTTCCACCAGCAGAATCGTAACGCCGTCTTCGTTGAGCCGCCGGATGATCCGCATGATCTCCTGCACCAGAAAAGGCGCCAACCCCATGGACGGTTCATCGAGCAGAAGCAGCTTGGGGTCGGTCATCAGCCCGCGGCCCATGGCCAGCATCTGCTGCTCGCCGCCCGAAAGCAAGGAGGCGTCCTGGTTGCGCCGCTGCTCCAGGATGGGAAAAATGTCGAAGACGCGCGCCATGCGCCGGCGTCGCTCCGCGTCATCCTTGAGGGTAAACGACCCCAGCTCGAGGTTCTCCTGGATACTCATGCCTTTGAAGATGCGTCTTCCCTCGGGGACCTGGATCAGGCCGCGGCGCACGATGTGGTGGGGGTCGATCCGGGTGATGTCTTTGCCGAGGAAAATCACCCGCCCCTTGGCACAGCGCACCAATCCGGAAACGGTGCGCAGGGTGGTGCTCTTGCCGGCGCCGTTGGCGCCGAGCAGGGTCACGATCTGCCCTTGTTTCACGCTGAGGCTGATCCCCCGCAGGGCATGAATCTTGCCGTAATACGTCTCGACGTTTTCCAGGGTCAGGACTGTCTCGCTCATGCCGCTTCGTCTTCTTCCTTGCCCAGGTAGGCCTCGATGACCCGCGGGTCGTTTTTCACTTCATCCGCCGTCCCCTCGGCGATCTTCTCGCCGTAGTCGATCACAGTGATGCGTTCGGACACTTTCATCACCAGCCCCATGTCGTGCTCGATGAGCAGAACGGTGACCCCACGCTCGTCGCGGATGCGCCGGATGAGTCCGATCAGGCGCTCTTTTTCGTCGTAGTTGAGCCCGGCGGCCGGTTCGTCCAGCAGCATCAGCTTGGGCTGGGTCGCCAGGGCCCGGGCCCACTCCACCCGGCGCTGGTCGCCGTAAGGCAGATTGGCGGCGGCACGGTCCTTCTTGTCGATGATGCCGACAAAATCGAGGCACTCTTCGCTGACGCGCAGGATTTCGGCCTCTTCCCGGCGTTCATGAGGCAGGCGCAACACGGCGCCGATGGGGCCGGCCGAGGTGCGGCAATGCATGCCGCTCATGACGTTCTCGAGCACCGTCATGTTTTTGAAAAGGCGCAGATTTTGAAACGTCCGGGCCATGCCGCGCTGGGTGATCTTGTGCGGCTTGCGGCGCAGCATGGATTCACCGTCAAAAAATATCTCGCCTTCCTGAGGGCGGTAGAAACCGGTCAGGCAGTTGAACACCGACGTCTTCCCGGCGCCGTTGGGGCCGATGAGGCTGACAATGCGTCCGCTGTCGACCTCGAAGCTCAGGTTCTTGATGACCCGCAGGCCGCCGAAGCTCAGGTTGATGTCTTTGACTTCAAGCAATGCCATGGACGAGACCTCGTACAAAAGCCGGCATCAAATCCAAAATTACCATCACTGGCGGCTTTCCGGCCAAATCCCCTGGGGCCGGTAGAGCATGATCACCAGCATGACCACGGCGAAGACCAGCAATCGAAACTGCTCGAACTGCCGGAAAAATTCGGGAAACAGCACCAGCACCAACCCGCCGACGATCACCCCGGGAATCTTGCCCATGCCCCCGAGGACCACTCCCAGCAGAATCAGCACCGATTGATTGAACTGGAAGGTTTCCGGCGAAATGGCGGTCATCTTGGCGGCAAAGAAGCAGCCGGCCACGCCGCCGAAGATGGCCCCGATGATGTAGGCGTAGAGTTTGACCGCCACCCGGTTGATCCCCATGGCCTCGGCGGCGTCCTCGTCTTCGCGCACGTACTGCCAGGCGCGCCCCAGGCGGGAGTGCTGCAACCGGTGGCTAATGAGGATAGCCACGACGGCCAGCACGAAAAAGACAAAATAGTAATGCTGAATACGGCTCAACTCGAGGCCCAGGAGCACCGGACGCTCGATGCCGATCAGGCCGCTGGCCCCGCCGGTGATCTTCAGGTTGCGGGCCGCGATGCGCACGATCTCCCCGAAGCCCAGGGTAACGATGGCCAGATAGTCGCTGCGCAGGCGCAAGGTGGGGCCACCGATGATCACTCCGGCAACGATGGAAAACCCCACTGCAAAAGGAATGGTCAGCCAGAAATTGACGTGAAAATGGGAGGTCAGGATCCCGGTGGTATAGGCCCCCACGGCGAAAAAAGCCGCGTAACCCAAGTCCAGCAACCCGGCGTAGCCGACCACGATGTTGAGACCGAGACAGAGGGTGACATAGAAAAAGGCGTTGGAGAAAACCTCCATCACGTAGTTGTTGGCAAAGGCCGGCAGAAGCATAACGCCGACCGTCAACGCGGCGTAGATCGCATAGCGATTGCGCCGGACCTCGACGATATCGTAAATTCGGTTGCGCAGGCCGCCGGTCGATAACTCGGCCACCGCAGCGTCTTGGTGATTTCCTCCCATAGGCGCTACATTCTTTCGATTTCAGTTTTGCCCAAAATGCCGGTAGGCCGGAAAACGAGCAGCAAAATTAGGATCGCGAAGGCAAAGACATCCTTCCATTCCGAACCGATAAACGGAATCTGGGTCCCGAAGGCCTCCAACAGGCCCAGCACCAGCCCACCAAGCATCGCCCCCGGAATGCTGCCGATCCCGCCGATAACCGCCGAGGTGAAGGCCTTCAGGCCGATGACGAAACCCATGAAAAAATGGATGCTGCCGTAGTACACGCCAGCCATCACCCCGGCGGCCGCCGCCAGAGCTGAGCCGACGAAAAAGGTCAGGGCGATGACGGCATTGACGTTGATCCCCATCAGGCGGCAGGCATCCTTGTCGATGGCGATGGCTCGCATGGCCTTGCCCCACATGGTGCGATGCACGAAAAGGTAGAGGGTGACCATCAACACGGCAGTAGCCAACACCAGGGCGACCTGGGTGTAGGTGATAAAAACCGCCCCCATCTCGATCCCCTCGAAGCCCAGATCGACGGTAAAGGCGCGGTACTCTCCGTCGGTGATGGCCATGGCTCCGTTGTAGAGCACCATGGAAACGGCCAAGGCGGTGATCAGAATCGATAGCCGCGGCGCACTGAGCATCGGCACATAGGCCACTCGTTGAATCAGCACCCCCAGAAGTCCGGTGATGATCATGGAGCAGCACATGGCCGCCAGAATCCCGCCCCAACCGAAGCCGAGCACACTACCGATGGTGGTCAGAATCGCCAATCCGAGAAAAGCGCCCACCATGTAGATGTCTCCATGGGCGAAGTTGAGCAGCATGATAATGCCGTACACCATGGTATAGCCCAGGGCCACCAGGCTGTAGAAAGAACCCAGGATGAGGCCGTTGGCCAATTGCTGCAGCAGGATATCCAGTGTCGACACGCGGCGTTTCCTCGGAGGCGGGAAAAAGGTTTCAAAAGTGTCGCACAAAAAAGCATGCGCCAAAATCGACGGGGCTCATCCGGCGCATGCTCTTTCGGCTCAAGATTCCAAATTTACTTGTACATCGTCCATTTGCCACCTTTGGCAACCAGCACCACAAAGTTGGAGCGGGCCAGGGTGTTTTGTTCGGTAAACGAGATGGGACCGGTGATCCCCTTGAATTCCTGGGTCTCCTTGAGGGCCTTGATAATGGCCGGTCGGTCGGTGCTGCCGGCCCGCTGGATGGCGTCGGCGAGCAGGTTCATGCCATCGTAGGACAGGGTGCTGTAGGGCCCAGGATCCTGCCCGAAGGCCTTGCGGTAGTTGTCGGAAAATGTCTTGGCGGCCGGCAGGTATTCGGCGATGGGGTTGGAGAAGCAAAAGACACCTTCGGCGGCCTTGCCGGCGATCTCCATCAGCTTGGGCGAGTTGGAGCCGTCGCCCACGGCGATCAGGCCGCGGAACCCGGCTTGGCGCAACTGCTTGATCAGCAGGGCCCCGTCGGCGTAGTAGGCGGTCCAGAAGACGCTGTCGGCCCCGGAGGCCTTGATACGGGTCACCAGCGAGCCGTGATCTTGCTCGCCCTTGTTGACCACCTCGTAGGCAGCCACGGTGTTGCCCATGGCGGTCCATTTCTCCCGGGTCAACCTGGCCAGATCCTCGCTGTACCCGTCGCCCTGGTGCACGATGGCCAGCTTCTTGAGTCCCTTTTCCTTGAACAGAGCCACCGCAGTGGCTACCTGGTCGAAGCCGGTGGAGTTGATCTGGAAGCCGACCCCTGGATTGGCGTCGATCAGCTTGGTGGAGTTGGCCGCCGGAATGACGATGGGGATGCCGGCGTCGCCGTAAATCTTCAAGGTGGGCAGGGTGGCCCCGGAGCAGTAGCCGCCGGCCACCGCTACCACGTCCTCGGACACCAGCTTGGCTGCCGCGGCGGCCGCCTGCTGCGGATCGCAGGCCGCGTCACCGGTGGTGGTGACAATCTTCATGCCCAGCACGCCGCCCTTGGCGTTGATCTCATCGACCGCCATTTTAATGGCGTTTTCCATGTCCTTGCCATAGGTTGCTTCGCTGCCGGTCGTCGGCACCATGATGCCGACCTTCAAATCGGCCGCCATGGCCGGCTGGATGCAGCAGAGAAGCCCGACAACCAATGCGATGCCCAGGAATCCACGCTTGCGCATAACTGTTCCTCCTTGCTTGGGAATTGGATTTAAACCGGGTTGACGGCCTGTTGGAAAAACTGAATTGCATTTACCAATCACGACAAAACTTGGCAATGCGTTATGACCAAATCACGACGCCCTGTCAAGGGAAAATGCAGGTCATCAGACCGGCTGACCAGTTGAGGCCGCTGCACGGCTTCTGCGCCCGATTGACAACCCTCGCCGGCCCTGGTAAGGCCTGAAACGTCTTCTTTTAGTGAACTGACAAGGCCCGGCGGCCGATTCGCTCCTCCCTGACGGGCGGGTTTCGGCATGACGCGGGAAACGAGTGCCATCGCGACAAAGGATCACCTTTAAAGCACAGGGCGTACAATCCGGCCGAGAGCGCCAAAGCGATTCAAATCGATTCCAGCAAGAGCCGGGCAGAGAAAACCACACCCTGTTGATAGCGCCGGCAAGGAGGGTTGTGTATGCCGTGGATCAAGGCAGAAGATTGTATCGGCTGCGGGGATTGCGTTGAAGCCTGCCCCGTGGATGCCATTGTGATGGAGGATGTGGTGGCGGTGATCGACATGCGCGACTGCATCCGTTGCGGCACCTGCCACGATGCCTGCCCCCAGGGGGCGGTGCGCCACGACGGGGAAAAAATTCCCGAAGAGGTGGCAGCCAATGTCACCCGGGCCTTGGCCTGCATGGACGCCTGCGCCCGTCACCTGGGCGGCGAAGACGAACGGGAAAAATGCCTTGAGCGCATGATCAAGCACTTTACCAAGCAAAAGACCGTGGCCGAAAAAACCCTGGAGCGGCTTCAAGCGCTGAAGCAGGAACTGGCATCGGGGTGAAAACGCCCATCGTGATGGCGGCCTTCGGCACCCGCCGGACCGCCGGCGGCCCCTACGACCGGATCGACCGCCAGGTGCGAAAGACCTTTGCCGGCCACGCGGTGCACTGGGCCTTTTCATCCCGGGTGGTAAGCCGCATTGCGTCGCGCCAGGGGGTTTCGGTGCCCCCCGGCCCGGCGCAGGTACTGTCCGATCTGCATGCCGCCGGCCACCGCTGGGCCGTGCTCCAATCGACCCATGTGCTCTGCGGCCACGAGTTTCACCGCCTGCTGCAAGACGCCGCCGCGGCCCCCTTGCGCGTCTCGGTGGGCCTGCCCCTGCTCACCGATCCGTCGGACTTTGAAACGGTCGCCGACCTGCTGGCCGACACCTGGCGGGCCGAACCGGATGCGGCCGCTGTCTTCGTCGGCCACGGCACGGATCATCCCACCTGGACCGCCTACCCGCTCTTGCAAAGCCTGCTGCGCCAGCGCAGCGCCACCACCGCCTTCATCGGCGTCCTGGAGGGCCGGCCGGGCATCGACGACATTATCAGGGGGCTGAGGGCCGCCGGCGCCGCCCGGGTCCGGCTGGTCCCGCTGCTGCTGGCCGCCGGCAATCATTTTCTGCGGGATCTGACCGGAGACGACCCGCAATGCTGGCAGCGCCGCCTGGAAGCCGCCGGCTTCAGCGTCCAGCCCGTGGCCGAGGGCATCGGCCGATGCCCGCAAATCGGCGCCCTGTTTTGCCGCCACATCGCGGAAGCCCTGGACGTGATTCCGTCTTCCACCTTGCCACCAGACGCTGCTGCGGAATGACGGCACACTACCCCCGGCGCCTCGTCAACTTCCGATAATTTCATTCAATCCCTCGACAATGCTGGCCAGTTCTTCCGGAGACGCACTGCCCATCTTCGTTCCGGTTCTTTTGGTGGAAAGCGTACGGACTTGGCTGATCTTTACCCAGGATTTTTTGGGAAGGTTCGAATCTGAAAAGCTCAAGCGTCAGCGGAAATCCCGCCCTCGCGTCGTCATTTCCTTTTACAGCAACCCCACACCGCTCTCCCAGGGCGGCGGGTCGGCGGCATGATGGCGCAGCCACCGGGCCATCACCATCGCGCACATGGCCAGGCACTCCATGTCGAGGTATCCCTGGGCGGATCGCTGAAACAACAGGGTGCAGGCGGCGGGAAAATCCGCGTCGAGGTCGTTGAACACCAGCGCCAGGGGCACCTTGGGCAGGGCCGCAAAGCGCACCACAAGATCGGCGGTCATCCCCAACGCCGCCTGCCGCCCCCCCAGGCGGCGGCAGGCGGATTCCAGCTCGCCGCTCCGGCCGGCGAAGTCCTTGGCAACGGGCCGCTCGGCGGTGTTGAGAAACCCCTCCACAAACGGCGCGGCGTCCTTGAAATCCTTGTAGGTCACCCACTCCTCGCCCGTGGGCGCCGATTCGGGACAGAGCAGCAGGTACTTGAACAGGATGACGCTCACCGCGTGGCTCGCCGGGCGGCCGCCGGGGCCGACCACCCCCTCGGGGGTCACCCGGTGGTCGAAGCCGAAAAAAGGGATCACCGCCTGCCGGCCCTCGACCGCAATTCCCAGCCGATCCGCCCGCCGAACCAAATCCAGGCCGGCGATCTGTTGCAGGTAATCGGCGATGATTCGGTCGAAGGCTTCGGATTTTTGAATCATTGTTTCACCTCCTTGCGCAATCATCGCATAGAACGGCATGGATGTGAGCGTCGACCTTTTCGGCATCCCCCTCGGCGAGATGACCGATCTTTTTCAGGATGAGCCGGTTGTCCAGGGTAAAAATTTTGAGTCGCACAAGGCAGGACACTTTCAGGCCGGCACTTTGAAAATCGACAAGGGGCGTGTCGGTCGGCCAGGGAGGGGATTTCTTGGTGGTGACCATCGCCATCACCGTATGCCCATCACGGTTGAATCGCCGATTACTCAACACCAGCGCCGGCCGTCGCTTGGCAGCGGCCCGATCCGAAAAGGGAAACGGTACGACGACCATGTCGTAGCGCTCACAGATCACGGAACGCCTCTTCGTCCTCCGGGCTGTTCCACTCTTCGAGGGTCTCACTCACGGCGGCGTGGTAAGCCGCATCAAACGGTTCGACTTTTTTAAGCCGCACCGTTTTTCCTTCCAACTCGTAGGCGATGAGATCGCCGGGACGCGTCCCCATGGCCGATCGAATCTTGGCCGGAATGGTGATCTGCCCTTTGGCCGATATTTTACTGATATGCATGTTTTACCTCTTTACGCTTTACTGTCAAAATATCGACGTCTGCATGAAATGTCAATTTCTGGTTCCACTTTTCGGCTTGCTATCGTCGGCCAGTATCGATGGCGGCTTTTGAAGCCCCCGGGATTTCTCACTGCGTCCGCAGTCACAGACGAGACCGCCGAAGCGGGATCCACCTCGATGGTCACATGGGCCAGGCCTTCCAGGCGGGCCAAACGGGCCTTGAAAAAATCAGGAGAACGCGGCGCCGGCGAAAGGGCGGGCTTCATCCATGGCCGCCGGCGCACTCATCATCTTCGGCCATCTCCCGTTGGATTTGCGCCATCCATGCCGGAACCCCGGGCTCTCCCACCCCATAATAGCTTTGCACGTAAGGCTTGATGTCCACGATGGGACTGCCGTCCACCGCCTCCAGCCCCTGGACCTTGAGCACTTGACCGTCTCGCGCCAGAAGTTTTACCGCCGAGACCAGCACCGGGTTGGGCCGTGCCGGGCTGCACGTGGCAAAGATCCCCTGGCGCGGCAGGTCCGATCGGCCCATGGGGTGCACCTGTCGCAGACGGCGCCGGTCTTCCGGCACCAGGTGCGGCCAGTAGAGCACCAGAATATGAGAAAACCCTTCCACACCGTCAAGGATTCCGTCCAGGGTGGAATCGAAGATCAGCTCGGAGATGGTCTTCCGGATCTCGCGGTGAGCCTGGCGCATCCGGTCAACGCGTTCGGTCAGGTTCAGCCCCTCCTCGGTGGCCACCAGCACAGGCCGTTTGATCGGGCTGCGTACCACGCCCACCGGGCGAATGATCAGAGATTGAAATTCCGCTGGCAGCACTTCAAATTACCTTTCTCTTCGGAAACAATCGCGGCACAGCCTTCGCCCCTCGACTTCCTCCATCTTGGTGGCCATGGTGGGCTCCCCGCAGACGGCGCAGGGTTCGCTGGGGGCGATCCGGGCTTTGGGCGGCAGGTCGACCCGGGCCGGCTCGATCTTGAACAGCGCCTCGGTTTCCATGGTGAGCACCTCGTGGCTGCGCTGGGTGTGGCGCTGATGAAAACGCGCCTTTTCTTCCTCGCTGGCCTCGCCGCGGGACACCTTCTGGATCAAGGCCATGTGCTCGGGATCCGGGGCGAAGGCATCCGGTTTCATCGCCACGCGCACCCCCCGGCCCGTCTTGCGGTTCAGCAGGGTCAGGACCATCTTGCCATGGTCGTGGTAGATGAAGTTGCCCTTGCCGAAGGTGCAGCCGGTGAGCACCTGCACCGCATCGGCCGAACAGGCATCGGTTTCCACCACCGCCACCACTTCTTCATCCTCGGACCGCTGGGCTGCCAGGAAGTCCATGGCAGCCCGGGCCGCCCGGTAACCGATGGACACCCCCGGGCAAAGGTGGCCGTGAAATTCGAGGCAGCGTTTGAAATCCTCGCGGTTCAAGACTTCTTCAGCATTCATGATCGGTCTCCATTAGAAGGATAATTTCGAGTTTCGCGTGACTTCAATCGCCATTTTTGCCGTTCGGCACCACCACCACCTGCCCGTCGTGGCGCAGGATGTCCACCTGCACCCCGTAGACCGCAGCCACCATCTCGGCGCTGATTTCGTCGGGACGACCGCTGGCGAACACTTTTCCCTTGCGGATGAACAAAAACCGGTCCGCGAACCGCAGCGCCAGGTTCAGATCGTGCATGGTCATCACCGCGGCCAGCTGGTGCTCTTTGACCACCCGGCGGATGGTGCCCAGGATTTCGAGCTGGTTTTTCAAATCCAGGCTGCTGGTGGGCTCGTCCAGAAGCAGTACCCGCGGCTCTTGCACAATGGCCCGGGCAATGCAGACCTTCTGCAACTCGCCGCCGCTCATGCGGTCGATGTCACGCAGGGCCAGGTGCTGGAGACCGAGCTGGTGCAGGGCCGCGCCCACCTTGTGCAGGTCCTCGTGGCCCACCTTCCAGCCCATGTGGGGTTTGCGTCCCAGCAGCACCGTGTCGAAGGTCGTCATGCGGCCGGCCTCGTTGTGCTGAGCCACGTAGCCCAGGTGGCGGGCGATCTGCCCGGCGCTCATGTCGAACACATCAGCGCCCTCCACCATCACGCTGCCGGTCTTGGGCTGGATCATGGCATTGATGCAGCGCAGCAAGGTGGTTTTGCCCACCCCGTTGGGCCCCAGGATGGCCAAAATTTCCCCGGCGCCGAGGGTGAAGCCCAGATCTTCCAACACCAGACCCGAGCCGTTGTAGCCAACACGGATGTCCTTGACCTCGAGCATTATCGCCACCGTCCCCGAATCAGCAGGTAGAGAAAAGTCGGCGCCCCAAGGAACGCCGTCAGCACGGCCACCGGCAGCACGTGGGGGGCCATCAGCAGCCGGGCCACCGTGTCCGAGGCCAGCAACAGCACCGCGCCGCTCAGGCTGGCCGCCGGCATGACGAAACGATGATCGTCGCCGATGATGCGCCGCACGATGTGCGGGCAGATGAGCCCCACGAACCCGATTACCCCCAGGAAGGCGACGATGATGGCGGTGATCAGCGAAGCGACGATCATCCCGATCATCCGCACCCGCTCCACCCGCACCCCCAGGCTGCGGGCCGTTTCGTCGCCGGCGTCGATGGCGTTGTAGTTCCAGCGGTTGGCGATGAAGTAAACCAACCCCAACGCCACGACCACGGCCATGAAAACCACCTCGCGCCAGCCGGCCCGCCCCACGTCGCCGAAGGTCCAAAACACCATGGCCGCCAGTTGCACGTCGTCGGCGAAGTACTGCAAAAACATGGTGCCGGCGGAAAACAGCGACCCCAGGGCCACCCCGCTCAAGACCATCACCTCGGGGGTAGCGCCCCGGAGCCGGGCGATGGCGATGATCACCATGGAGGTGGCCATGCAGGCCATAAATGCCGCCAGGGTCGTCAGGTAGGGGTTGGCGATGGTCACCGCCCCCACCGTGGTGGACTGCATAGTGCCGGCGCCCAGCAGCATCACGGCAAAGGCCGCCCCGAAGGCCCCGGCCTGGGAAAGGCCCAGGGTAAAGGGGGAGCCCAGCGGGTTGCGCAGGATCGACTGCATGGCCGTGCCAGCGGCCGCCAGGCCGGTTCCGGCCAGCAGGGCCGCCAGGGCATGGGGCAAGCGGATGCTGCGGATGATGATCTGAAAGCGCGGGTCGGCCTCAAGGCCGGCCAGTGATTTCAGCGCCTGGTCCACCGGCACGCGCACCGCTCCCAGGGAAATGGCCATCACCAGCAGCACCAGGCTCAACAAGGCCAGGCCGGTGACAAAATAGGCCTTGCGGCCCACGTAGGCCGTGTAGGCCGGCGGAATATGGCCGTGATTCAGATGCGACATGTCATGGCCTCACCGGGATGCGGGTAAACGCCATGCCATCGAATTGATCGTTGAGCCTTTCGAAGGCAGGCGCCCCGTTGATGAACACGCAGATCTCCTCGGCCTTGGCCATGGGGTCGATATCGGCAAAGCGATCCGGGTAAAGGACCTTTCCCACGTAGTAGGCGTTGGCAAAGATCGCCTCGAAGTTCTGGGTATAGGCGTTGTAGGGAAACACGCCATAGACGCGCCCCTCGCGCACCGCGGTGAGCGCCTGGTAGGCCGGATCATGGCGCAATTGTTCCAGGCCGTTGGCGGTTCGGTCCAGGCGCAGGGTGGACACATCAAGGAAGATCACGTCCGGGTCCCAGACCACGATCTGCTCCTTGGCCACGTTGGCGTGGGAAATGGGCTTGCCGGGGGTGGAAAGGGCAGCGGCCACGTTGTCGGCGTGGGTGAAGGCAAAGGGCGCAAAGGACGGCTCGGTGGACTGGAACCCGTGGGGCCCGGCCTGGGCCAGGCCGCCGATATAGCACGACGGCCGCTGGTCATCGGGCGCATCCCTGGTCCGCCGGTCCAGGTCCTGTTCAAGAGCGTCGAAATAGGCGATCACCGCCTCGGCCCGTTCGGTTTCGTCCATCACCTCCCCCATCAACCGCAGGGCCTGGTGAAGCTGGCTGCGGCCGTAGGTGAGGTTGCCGTATTCGAGCACGATCACCGGAATCCCGGTTTTGGCCTCGAGCTGCTCCGGCCCCAGTCCGCGGTTGGCGTAGGTCTTGAAAATCACCTGGGGCCCGGGATCGAGGCCGACGATGAGTTCCGGGTTGTCGTGGCCGCGGAATTCCCCAAAAAGTGGATAGGTCTTAAACTGGGGATTGGCGATGGCATAGGGCCGGGCGTCCACCGGCGCATTGCCCAACTCGAGGCTGTCCACGGCCACGATCCGATCCTGGCCGCCGATGTAAGTCAGCAGCCGCAAACACCCCGGACCGGAGCAGATCACCCGCTCCACCGTCTTTGGGATAGTCACGATGCGTCCGGCGGCGTCCGTGACCTGGCGCGTCTCGGCGGCCTGGACCCCGGCGGCCAGCAGCAACAGCACCGCCGCAAGAAGCGTCCCCCTCAGCCCTCGGCCGGCATTTCGTCCCACATCCAAGCGACTCATGCGAATTTCCTTTTCCAAAACAAAAACGCCACGATGGTCCTCTCTCCCCGTAGGAGAGGCGGCGAACCTTCGTGGCGCGCGTACTGAAACTTTTGACGACAAAACCGACCAGCGCTGTCAAGCTGATCGGAACAACCGGTAACTGTTGCAAATTGCGGCTTCTTGCCGCGTTGCCTGCGAACTTGTATTTAAAGAAGATGGCCGGCGGTGTCAAGAGAGATCGGCGACGTTTTGATTTCCCCTTGCCAGCGCCGGCGCGGATCTGATATGAGTTTCTTTCTGCTTGTGGTGGATGTAGCTCAGCTGGCAGAGCACCGGGTTGTGGCCCCGGTTGTCGTGGGTTCAAGTCCCATCATCCACCCCACCCCTTTTGGCCTTCCAGGACCATGGCCGATCCGTTGGCCGTGGTCTTGTCTTTTTATCCCGCCTGGGATAAGACCTCGGCTATCGGTCCATCCCACGCGCCCGTAGCTCAGTTGGACAGAGCACCGGACTTCGAATCCGTAGGTCGCACGTTCGAGTCGTGCCGGGCGCGCCAGTCAACTCAAGGAGACTACACGACTGATGAAATTGATGACCCGACTCTGTCTGATCGTTTCAGTTGCCTTGTTGATGCAGGGGCTCGGCAGCGCCTTGGCTGCGGCGGCGACCATGTATGTTTCCGATGAGATTGAAATCACCATGCGCACCGGGCCGGCGACGGACCGCAAGATCATTGCCCTGTTGTCCTCGGGGAGCGCGGTGGAGATGGTCGAACGGGGCAAGGATTGGTCACGGGTGCGGCTTTCCGACGGCCGGGAGGGCTGGGTGCTGACCCGCTACCTGACGGCGGACACCCCCACGGCCATCAAACTGGAACAGCTGGAAACACGCTACGCAGAAGTGGTCGAGCGCAACAAGGAGTTGGAGCGAAAAGTGTCCAAGTTGAGCACCGAAAACAGCGCCACCGGCAGCGAGCTCGCTCAGGCCCAAGCCGAACTAAACAGGGTCAAGGCGGCCTATGAGACGCTGAAATCAGAATCGACCGATTTTCTCAAACTCAAAGCCAAGTATGAAAAAAACGTCAAAGAGCTCAAAGAGGCTCGACAGGCGGCCGAAAAGTTTGAAAATGAACGCAACCGCCTGGCCCACAGCCAACTGATGGATGGCCTGCTCTACGGCGGCGGCTTGGTGATCTTCGGATTCATCGCCGGGTGGATCATCAAAAGGCCCAGGCAGCGCTCCGGGCTGCTTTGACAGCTGGCGCAAAAAATCAGAAGAACAGCTTGAGCAGGTACAACGCGGCCATCCCCACGCCGATGGTGGCACACACGTTTCCGGTGCGCCAGGCGACGATGACAGCAATCAGGGCGGCCCACGGCTTGGGCGCATCAAGGGACAGGGCCACTTTGTCGCCATGGACGAACAGGGCGTTGGCGGTCAGCGCGGCAAAGCTGGCCGGCGCGATGTACCTGCACAGCTTGCGCAGCCAGGCCGGCAGGTTGCGGTTGGCGAAGATACCGATCATGGAGTAGCGGAACAGGTAGGTAGCCCCCCCTACAACTGCGAGCAGCAAGATCAGCACCGCCGTGCTCATGGCCGGTCCCCCCGGCATTTTGCGACGCCAAAGCCCACCAGCAACCCCGCCAGGATCGCCGCCACTATCCCAAGATTGTAAGGCAGGGGGGCGAATGCCAATACTCCCACGCCGGCCGCCAGGGCCGCCGCTTGGCTGGCCCGTTCGCGCACCAGCAGGGTCAGCAAGGCCAGGAAGGTCAGCGGCACGGCAAAGTCGATGTCCCATTCGGGTGGAATCCGGGCGCCGAAAACCAGGCCGGCGGCGGTGGAAAGCTGCCAGCAGGTCCAGAGGGTGAAACCGCAGCCGAGAAAGTACCAGTGCCGCAGGTCCGGCATCGATTGGCCCGGCGCCGCGTCCTTGAGGTCCGTTGGGGACGCGGCGGCCTGACGCTGGTAACGCAGGATGGCCACGGCGTAGGCCTCGTCGGTGAGCAGATAGGCCAGCAGCAGCCGCCAGCGCCGGGGTAGGTGGCGCACATATTCGGCCACCGAGGCGCTGTAGAGGACGTGGCGCAAATTCAGCAGACCGGCGGTCAGGCCGATGGGCAAAGCCCCCGCCGCCACCGATAGCATCTGCACGATGGCCAATTGCGCCGACCCGGCGAACACCAGGGCCGACGAGAGTTGGACCAGCCAGGCCGGCATCCCTACGGCCAGAGCGGCGATGCTGTAGAGCATGCCGAAGGGCGCCACGCCGAGCTGCAGCGGGGCTTCGTCCCGGCAGCCGGCGAGAAATTCGGACAGCTTGGTGGGGCGCGTCGTTGTCATGGGCCTTGCTGCCGGGAAGCGGAGGTGATCAATGACCCCTAAAAGATGAGCGCGACTTGACTACCCTCTCCGCCGGCCGGCTGTCAAGGCTGTGGATAGATCGCCCCAAAATCACCTGGTCTACTCAGGCCTCCTCGGGTTCAGCCCACACGATCTCGCTTTTGTTGATGATGACCACCTTGCCGGAGGCGCCCCGGTGTTCAGCGTCGGACAAGACGAAGTACCGGTCCTGGGCTTGTCTGAAAAAATCCGAGACTCTGGGATAATCGCCGATATTCAGCTTCCCGGTGATCATGGTGCCGTCTCTCATCTTGACCATGACGGGCCGAAAGTTTTTGACCCACGTACTAGATAAATCCGCCATCCTCCACCTCCATGATGCTTTGTAACCGTTCTCCAGGAGCTAAAAAAGGTCTTTTCGGTCTGTACGGCGGGCAGGGAAGGCCAACCGGGAAACTGGAGCGCCTTTACTCACCTCCAGGATCCCAATTGAACCTACGCGGTGCTTCAATTGACGCAGGGAGGTGACTAGCTCACGTCTCCCCTGAGCACTTCATTCACCTTCAGCCCCAGTTTCTCGCGGGAAAACGGCTTCTGGATGAAGTGCACCCCCTCATCGATCATCCCCCGGTGGGCGATGACATCGGCGGTGTAACCAGACATGAAGATCACCCGCAACTGCGGGTACAACGCTTGCAGGCCATGGGCCAAGTCACGGCCGTTCATTTCTGGCATGATCACGTCAGTGATCAGCAGGTCGATCTTCCCTCTATGGGCATCGGCCAAAGTCAGCGCGTCATTGGCATTGGACGCCGCCAACACGCTGTAGCCCAGGCCTTCGAGGATGGCACAGGCCAGCTTGAGCACCGAAACCTCATCTTCCACCACCAGAATCGTCTCTCCGCGGCCGGCGTCGATTTTCTGCTTCGATGCAATCGGGGAAATCTGAATCGTCTCGGCATGCCGGGGCAGGTAGATCCTGAAGGTGGTTCCCTCACCCGGCTCGCTGGAGACGTTGATGAAGCCGTTGTTCTGGCGCACGATGCCGTAGACGGTGGCCAGCCCCAGCCCGGTGCCCTGGCCGACCCCCTTGGTGGTAAAAAAAGGCTCGAAAATTTGGCTGAGAACTTTTTCATCCATGCCACCGCCGTCATCGCTGACGGCCAGGAGGACGTAATCGCCGGAGACAGGATCCGGCTGATCGGCAAAATAGGCCCCATCAAAGCGCACATTGTCGGTTTCAATGGTAATCTTGCCCGCACCGCGAATGGCGTCCCGGGCGTTGACGCACAGGTTGGCCAAAATCTGATCCACCTGTGCCGGATCGATTTTGCTGGCCCACAGCCCGCCCCTTGGCCGCCACTGCAAGTCGATGTCTTCGCTGATGAGACGGCGCAGCATGCGGAGCCCGCCCTCGACGGTTTCGTTGAGATCGATCACCTTGGGCGCCATGGTCTGGCGGCGGGCGAAAGCCAACAGTTGGCGCGTGATGTCGGCCGAGCGGTTGGCCGCAGCGATGATCTCGGTAAGATCGACATGCAGCGGATCACCCGCGGCCACCTTGTCTAAGGCCAACTCCGCGTAACCGATGATCACGCTCAACATGTTGTTGTAATCGTGGGCCACGCCACCGGCCAGACGTCCCACGGCCTCCATCTTCTGGGCCTGAAGCAGCTGGGCCTGCAGTTTCTCGTTTTTGATTTCGGCCTGCCGGCGATCCGTGATGTCACTGACAAAATTCAACGAGGCCTGGGCGCCTTCCCACTCGATGAGCTGGCTGGTGACGTGCACCCAACGCAAGTCCCCGCCGGAGGTGACCGCCCTGAACTCGCAGCTCGTATTCTTTTTCCGCCTACCTTCCGCCAGGGTCAATTGACGGCACCGGAGCACGGTCTCGAGGTCTTCTTCAAAAACAAAATCGGTAAAGGAGCGCCTCTCGATCTCATGGATGGGAAATCCGAGAATTGATGCAATAGCCGGGTTGACAGACTCAATAAGATGCCCCTGCATAACCACAACGCCGACCTGTGCGCTTTCGAGAAGGTGGCGATACTTCTTTCGGCTCTCGGCCAATTGATGCTCGCGTCTCCGGGCTGTGATGCGGGAACCCACCAGCGAAACACTCATCAGGGCGGAAACCAACAGCGCCAGCGTCAAGGCCAGCGGCAAGGCCGCCCAGGCGACAACATCCCGCCACCAGTCCGCGGCATCCACATCCAATCTAAAAGCAGCCAGCACCTTGCCGGTTTGCGGATCGGTGATCGGCGCCAGGGCTGAAACCCGCTTCCCCCAATCGCCGGCCAGCGGTCCTTCCACAAACGCGTCACCACCGTGGAAGATGGACTTCAACTGTTCCGAAGCGTCGTTATAGAAATCTCCGGGCGCGGAGTAACCCTCGGATGAAATCGGCATGTTGTCGACAAAAGAGAAAATCCGGCCATCGCCCGCGCGGCCCATCAAGTAGACGAACCGGTATCGATCATTGACCGACTTCATGGCCGCAAGCTGTTGCTTGAGTCTCAGGTAGACAGGCTGGTCCAGATCGGCCGGGGTGCCGGAGAGCTTTTTCACGTGGACCGGGTCGATGGCCAGCGCCATAGCCATCGCCTCCTGCAGCAGGTTCTGGCGCAGTTTGGCGTCGGTCCATTCCACATTCCACCAGGTAAACGTCGCACCGGCGCAGATCAACAAGGCTGAAACCACCACGCCAACCATTTTCAGGCCGTTTTTGGGGATAAAACCCATTATTTCAGCCCTCCAAGATCTTACCGCTCACTTTCGCCCCCCTCCGGGAGGTGGGCCCAAGGGTTGGCCAGCCTGATAGGGACGGCAAACCAAGAGGCAGAAGAAGATATAGAAGCAAAACGACATCAGGCAGCCTCGGCGAAAGGACGAGGCAAGGCGCGCAAACATTTGGCCTGAGGCTACGGCGTCTATGGAAAAAGCAGAACCGGCAGGAGGGGTGCGCCCACAGTTTGGCAGAATTGGCGACATTTACGGTTGGTTGCCTATCTTCTTGCTAAGCCCCAGCGGTACCGTTAGCCCGCCGCCTCTTGCCTACGCCGGAGCGCGGCCAATTTTAGCGATTTATGGATGGGCACACGCTAAGAACTTGAGGCCGGCTACTGCTTGGTCATCCAGGGCGTTTTTGGGGCCACCTCCCCGGCTTCCTTTTTTGACAATTTATTCCGGATGTTTTTGGAGAGGCAGCAAAAGGCAAAGCCGTGAAAATTTGCCTTGGAATCTATCTGCTGGGTTGAAAACTCTTTATCAGTTTGGGATCCACCTCATATCCCCTTGCCTTGATGATCCCCCAGGAGTAGTCGGCATTTTCATCGCCGGCGACGATATTGACACCGAAGGGGACCGTCGCCATGGGGGCGATATCGATCTGGCACAGGTAGATCCGTGGAAAAATCTCGCCGTTCTTTTCCGTTTTGACATAAATAGAGAGCTCGGTGATGAAAACGTCCGGGTTGCCGTTGTACAGATCTCCCCCGTAAACGTCACCGGCCCTCAAGGCGGCCTGCCCGGTGATTCGCATGATCTGAACGCTCGTCAAGGCCTTGGCCTTTAAAACGGGCCTTTCTCCAGCCGGACTCGAGGCGGAAATCAATAAAATGACGGCAACAAGGATTGCCGAAAAGTATTTGCCTCTCATCTTGCGCTCCCATTTTAAAGAAACCGCTTTCGCCCCGCTGTTTTTCGCAAGATGCGTTGCCACGCTCTCGATATGCGGCCGCCCCGGGACCGTGATTTTCACTCCGCCGGTCATCTGTGAGGCGCTTGGAGAGATGCTATTAGCCGGGAGAGCTGGGCAACCCTGGGCTACCCCGCTCTCCCGTGGATGGAATTGGCGAGAAATTCAGACTACTGGATCGGCTTGAACTCCACGCGACGGTTGTTGGCGCGGCCCTCTTTGGTCTTGTTGCTGTCAATGGGCTGGCTTTCGCCGAATCCCTTGGCCGTCAAGCGAGAAGCGGAAATACCCTTGTCCTTCAGGTACTTCAAAACGGTGTTGGCACGACGCTGGGAGAGGCCCATGTTGTACTCATCAGTACCGATGGCACAGGTGTGTCCCTGGATCTCAACAGCCAAACCGGGGTTGCCACGCAGGGCCTCGTAGACACCGTCGAGGACCGGATAGGATTCGGGCCGCAGTGTTGCCTTGTCGAAATCGAACTTGATATCGTTGAAGACCCAGCTGGGTTTCTTGGGCGGGGTCTTGACCACCACGGGAGCCGGCTTCGGCGGCGGAGCAACCACGGCCTCCAGCATCACGGTCTCCACGAAATTGGCCATCTGGGCGCCGGTGGACAGGTTGTCGGCAGTGGTGGTGAAACCGCAGCCGGTGGTTTTACTCAGATCAGCCATCAGGCGCTGCCCGGCCGGATCATCACCCACCAAGACGGTGTAAATGCACAGTCGGTCAGCGTATTGCGCCTTCAAGCTATCGGCGGCCGCCAAAGGCGCCTTGCCCATTTTCTTGCCGTCGCTGACCACGACCATGGCAATTTTGCCTTGGGTGTCTTTCAGGTCGCCGGCCACATCTCCCAGTGCCTTTTCAATGGGGCTAGGACCGCCAGCCGGTTTGATCTTGTCCAGGGAGGCGGCAAAGTCTGAGCGGGAATAATCGGTGAGGCCGTAGGCCAGCATTGTGCTCTGCCGAGACAGGCCAGGGTCGTGTCCAAAAGTGCGGATGGCCGCCTTTATATTCAAATCAGGCATGGTCTGGTTGAAATTGGCGAGCACCCCCTTGGCGGTGGCAAACTTCTCCACACCGTTGTAGCCTTCCGTCATGGACGAGGAGGTATCCAGCACAAAGACCAGGTTGTCCGCTTTGGGCTTCCAATTTCCGTCGGCCAGCGACTTGACCTGGAAGGGCCCTGGCTTCCCGGACTGCTGCATGGCGCAGGCGCTCAACAAAAACGCGACAGCCAAAAACGACAAAAACCATATCCCTTTTCTGGTATTCATGCCGTGCTCCTTTCGATTGAAAGTGAAAATCGGATTCGTGCCCAATTCTGAAAAAGTTTTTTCAGACTCTTTAACATTATAAATCATAGTATAAGGCCGCTATTTAGTCAAGCTCACTGCCTGGGATTTCCGGCAGAGGTTTTTAGCAGCTCTTTGACACCTTCCGACGGCTTTTCGCTCGGTTTTTCAAGACGAAAAAACTGAAAAAGGGGTTGCGGCTTTCGCTGCCGCAACCCCTTTTTCAGTTTTTCTTGGTAGCGGGGAGAGGATTCGAACCTCTGACCTTCGGGTTATGAGCCCGACGAGCTACCAGACTGCTCCACCCCGCATCAATTGAGGAAAACTACTTATAGCCCCTGCTGATGGAATTGTCAAGAAGGCGTCAGGCGCTGGGCGACGATTTTTTTCAGATCCCCCGGGCGTCGGTCAACCGTCGAGCGTATCAGCACCTGCTTGCTGCGGCTGGAATGGCCGGCCACGATCTCCAGGCTCGACTTGGGAACCCCGAGGAGATCGGCCAGAAACGCAAGGCACATCTTGTTGGCGGCCCCCTCCACCGGGGGAGCGGTGAGGCGCAGCTTGAGGGCCTCACCGTGCAGCCCGGCCACCTGGTTGCGGCTGGCCCGGGGCTGAACCAAGACGTTGACAACGATCCCGTCAGCGGTTTCACGATAGATAGGCATGATACTATTCTTCTGTACTACTTTTCGTCTGGGACAGGATCTCTCTTTTCAGGGCCGGCGCTGGGCCGCATTTCTTTTGCTCCTGTCTATCCGTTTCCCGCCTTTGTTCCCGGCTGTGGATTCCTCGTCGCTGCGATCCCAGGGATGACAGTTGGGCGAACGGCGTGCCCCTCGCAATGACACCCTCCTCCCGTTCAGGAATCCATGTTCATTGAAACGAGGCGGCGGGAAACCGGGGCGGTGGCAAAAAGGCCGGAAGGCTCCCGGAAGTTTTCGGCCAGCTTTCAGCCGTTGCCGACGCCCGGCTCCCGGCGGATGCTTTCGATCACCGCCCGGCTGGAAAACCCTTCGGTGATGGGAATCAGCTCCACCCGGCCGCCGTAGGCTTCCACCCGCCGGCGCCCCACCACGTCATCGGGGCTGTAGTTGCCCCCCTTGGTCAGCACGTCCGGCCGCAGGCGGTCGATAAGCTTTCCCAGGTCCCTGCCGGAGAAGACCACCACGTGGTCCACCGCGTCCAGGGCGCAGAGGGTGCGCACCCGCTCCCGGACGCTGATCACCGGCCGGCCCGGCCCCTTGATGGCCCGCACCGACTCGTCGTCGTCGATGGCCACCACCAGCACGTCGCCCAGGCGACGGGAGGCGGAAAAAAGGTTCAGGTGGCCGGCGTGCAGAAAATCGAAGCAGCCGTTGGTGAGCACGATCCGCTGGCCGCGCTTGCGGACCTCGGCCGCCAAGGCCTCCAGTTCGTCGATATCCTTGAGCTTGTCCAGCCGGTCGGCGCCGGCGGACCCCAAGGCCAGGGCCAGCTCCTTGCGGCTCACCGTGGCCGTGCCCACCTTGCCCACCACGATGCCGGCGGCGGCGTTGGCCAAGCCGGCGGCTTCGATCCAGTCGGCCCCGGCCGCCAGAGCCAACCCCAGCACGGCAATCACCGTGTCGCCGGCGCCGGAGACGTCGAACACCTGCCGCGCCTCGCTGCGGATCACCCGTGGCGTCCGGCCCTTTTCAAACAACACCATCCCTTCCGGACCGCAAGTGACCACCAGCCGTTCCACGCCGGAGCGCTCGTGGATGATGCTGGCGGCCCGGTGCAGGCTCGCCTCGTCCACGATGGCGATGCCGGCGGCCTGGGCCGCCTCCTTGCGGTTGGGTGTAATGAGGGTGGCGCCGGCATAGCGGCTGTAGTCGTCCCCCTTGGGATCAACCAACACCGGCATGCCCCGGCGCCGGGCCGCGGCCATGATCCCGGCGAGCATCTGCCGGGTCAGCAGCCCCTTGCCATAGTCGGAAACCAGCACCGCCCCGGCCGATGTCATCCCGGCTTCCAGCCGTGCCAGGATTGCGGCCACGGTCTCGGCCCTCACCGCGCGGGGGGTCTCCCGGTCGATGCGCAGCACCTGCTGCCGGTCGGCGATGACGCGCGTCTTGCGCGTGGTGGGCCGCCCGGCTTCCGCCACCACGGCGTTTGCATCGATTCCCAAGTCCTGCAACCGCCGCCGCAGCATGGCCCCGTGCCGGTCGTCGCCCGCCACCCCGGCCGCCGCCACTCGCGCCCCCAGGGCCACAAGGTTGGCGGCCACGTTGCCCGCGCCGCCCAGGGTGTGTTCCTCCCGGGCCACGGTCAGCACCGGCACCGGGGCCTCGGGGCTGATGCGCTCCACCTCGCCCCAGACGTATTCGTCGAGCATCAGGTCGCCGATGACCCACACGCGGCAGTCGCTGAAAAGGGACAGGTCGATCAAGGGTCGCTTCCGAGGATGTCTTCGATGATCGGTTTCAGTTCGTCGTAGTCGGTGGTGACCGGAAACTGCGGGAATTCGTCGATGACGTTCTGCGGGGGCCGGAAAAGGATCCCGTGGTGGGCCGCCTTGAGCATGTTGACGTCATTGTAGGAATCGCCCATGCCGATCACCTTGTAGTTCAACGACCTGAGCGCTTCCACGGTGCGACGCTTGGCGTCGCTCTGGCGCAGGTTGTAGCCGGTGATGCGCCCATCGCCGTTCACCGACAGGGTATGGCAAAAGAGGGTGGGCCGGCCCAGCTTGCGGATCAGCGGTGCGGCGAACTGGGCGTAGGTATCCGACACCACGATGAGCGCCACCCGATCGCGCAGCCAGTCGAGGAAGGCCACGGCCCCCTCCAGGGGTTCCATGGTGTCGATGACATCCGTGATGTCGTTCAGGCTGATCCGATGTTCATCCAAAATGGACAAACGCCGGCGCATCAGCACGTCGTAGTCGGCGATGTCGCGGGTGGTCAGGCGCAGCTCTTCGATGCCGGTACGCTCGGCCACGCTGATCCAGATTTCCGGGGTGAACACCCCCTCCATGTCGCTGCAGACAATGTACATGCAAACTCCTACGGATTTATCAGTCGCTTCCGTTTTCGTCCTCGATGCGGATGAGCATAGGCGGCTCGGCGATGACATCCAGGGCGGTGATCTGCCGCAGGGCCTGCTGCACCGCCGCTTCCCGGGCGCGGTGGGTCAGCATCACCACCGGCACGGGACCGGTGTTCTTGCGCCCCTTCTGGGTAACGCTCTTGATGCTGATCTCATGCTCGCCGAGAATGCCGGAAATGATCGACAGTACCCCGGGCCGGTCGGCCGCCATGATCCGGATGTAGTAGTGGGTGTTCAGCTCGTCCATCGGCAGTACCGGGACGGGGCGCACTCTCTCCGGCTGGCACCCGAGAAGCGGCAACCGCCTCCCGATACCGGCCAGCAGGTTGCGGGCGATGTCCACGATATCACTCACCACGGCGCTGGCCGTGGGCATCATCCCGGCGCCCCGGCCGAAATGGAGCACGTCGCCGGCGGCGTCGCCGGTGACGGTGATGGCGTTGACCGGACCGCTGACGCTGGAAAGGATGTTTTCCAGGGGGATCATGGTCGGATGCACCCGGGCCTCCACCGCGTCGCCCGCATCCTTGCTGATGGCCAGCAACTTGATGCGGTAGCCGAACTCCTCGGCGTTGCGGATGTCCTGGGGCGTCAGACGGCTGATGCCTTCCACGTAGACATCGGCCAGGTTCATCGGCATCCCGTAGGCCAGGGCCGAAAGGATGGTGATCTTGTGGGCCGTGTCGTGGCCCTCGACGTCCAGGGTCGGGTCGGCCTCGGCGAACCCCTCGGCCTGGGCCTCGGCCAGGGCTTCGGCAAACGTGGCCCCCTGCTCGCCGATCTTGGTGAGAATGTAGTTGCAGGTGCCGTTGAGAATGCCGGTCATGCGCCGGATGCGGTTTCCCACCATCGATTCGCGCAGCGTCTTGATGATGGGCATGCACCCGCCCACGCTGGCTTCGAACCCCAGGTCGACCCCGCGCTCATCGGCGGCCCGGCAGATGGCGTTGCCGTCGACGGCCAGCAGGGCCTTGTTGGCCGTGACCACCGGTTTGCCGGCCGCGATGGCCCCCAGGATCAGCTCCCGGGCCACCCCCTGGCCGCCGATCATTTCCACCACGATGTCGATCTGCGGATCGGCGATGACCGACCGGGCGTCGGTGGTCAACACCCCAGGGGCAAGGGCGAGGCCGCGGTCCCGGGTAATGTCGATGTCCGCCACCCGCTTGAGTTCGAGCACCGCACCGAGGCGCTCGGCAATCAGATCCCGCTGGTCGATGAGCAGCCTGGCCACGCCGGTGCCCACCGTACCGCAGCCAAGCAGTCCGATGTGAATCGTTTTCATGTTTTTTTCTTCGTGTCCTTTGTACCGCCGGTTCTGGCCGCCCCCCGGGGGGGCAACGCCCCGGCTTCCATATTACATTACATGATCTTGCGAATGCCCCGGATCCCCTGGTTGACGCGCATCTTGTTTTCGATCAGGGCGAATCGCACGTACTCGTCCCCGTACTCGCCGAAACCCAGCCCGGGGCTGACCGCCACCTGGGCCTCGCGGATGAGAAACTTGGAAAATTCCACCGATCCCATGGCGCGGTACTTCTCCGGAATCCGGGCCCAGACGAACATCGTCCCCTTGGGGCTGGGCACCTCCCAGCCGACACGGTTCAGACCGCCGATGAGCGCATCGCGCCGCTCGCGGTAGGTGTCGCGCACCTGCTGCACGCAAGCCTGATCGTCTTCCAGGGCGATGATGGAGGCGATCTGGATCGGCTGGAACACCCCGTAGTCCAGGTAGCTCTTGATGCGCTTGAGGGCGAAGACGATCTCCGGGTTGCCCACGCAAAAGCCCACCCGCCAGCCGGGCATGTTGTAGCTCTTGGAAACGGAGAAGAACTCCACCCCAACGTCCTTGGCCCCCTTGGCCTGGAGGAAGCTGGGCGCCTGGTAGCCGTCGAAGGTCAGGTCGGCGTAGGCGAAGTCGTGGATCACCATGATGTCGTGTTCCTTGGCGTAGTCGACGATCTTTTCAAAAAACGCCAGGTCCACGACCTCGGTGGTCGGATTGTGCGGGTAGCTGATGATCAGCACCTTGGGCCGCGGCCAGGTCTGACGGGTGGCGGTCACCAGGTTGTCAAAGAAGTTATGCTCCGGCCCCACCGGAATCCCCCGCACGTCGCCGCCGGCAATAATGGCCGAATAGGGGTGGATCGGGTAGGTGGGGTTGGGAGTGAAGACCACGTCCCCGGGGCGGATCGTGACCAGCACCAAATGGCTCATACCTTCCTTGACGCCGATGGTGACGATGGCCTCGCTTTCCGGATCCAGCTCCACGTTGTAGCGTCGCTTGTACCAGTTGCAAATCGCCACCCGCAGCCGGGTGATGCCCATGGAGGCTGAATACCGGTGGTTGTGGGGCTTCTGGGCCGCCTCGACGAGCTTGGCCACGATGTGATCCGGGGTGGCCAAATCCGGGTTGCCCATCCCCATGTCGATGATGTCCTGACCGGCCCGGCGCGCATCCATCTTGATCTCGTTGACGGTGGCGAACACGTAGGGCGGCAAACGATCGAGTCGGGCGAAGCGGGTCATGACGATCTCTCCATAGCTGGCAAGGGATTAAAAAGGAATTGTAAGCCTGATAGCTTACATGAGCCCCCGGGGATTGTCAAAAAAATATCTTTGACTTTTGGCCGGAATCAGTTTAGGCTTCCTGTTAATTAATATACGAAAATTACTGGATATTTTCAACGGAGCACCCCGATGACCGAACCACTGCGCTACGCCGATGCCGGCGTGGACATCGACAAGGCCAATACCCTGGTCGAAGAAATCAAGAAAATTGCCAAGAAAACCCATCGGCCCGGCGCCATGGGGGAGATCGGGGGATTCGGTGGCCTCTTCTCCCTCAACACGGCCAACTACGAGCATCCGGTGCTGGTGAGCTCCACCGACGGAGTGGGCACCAAGCTCAAAGTCGCCTTCATGACGGGCAAGCATGACACCGTGGGGATCGACCTAGTGGCCATGTGCGTCAACGACATCGCCGTGCAGGGGGCCAGGCCTTTGTTTTTTCTTGACTATCTTGCCACCGGGCACCTAGATCCGGCCGTGGCGGCCCAGGTGATCGGCGGCATCGGCGAAGGCTGCCAGCAGGCCAAGTGCGTACTCATCGGCGGCGAGACGGCCGAGATGCCCGGGATGTACCAGCCGGGCGAGTACGACCTGGCCGGCTTTGCCGTGGGCATCGTGGACGACAGCAAGATCGTGGACGGATCGGAGATCCGCGGCGGCCACCGGCTCATCGGCGTCGCGTCCAACGGCCTGCACAGCAACGGCTTCTCCCTGGTGCGCAAGATCTGCTTCGATTTGTGCCAGCTGGACGTCGACAGTTACGTGCCGGACCTGGCCACCGCCCTGGGCGAGGAGCTGCTGCGCCCCACCCGGATCTACTCGGAGCTGATGCTCAACCTCGCCAGGGACCTGCCGGTCCACGGACTGGCCCACATCACCGGCGGCGGCATTGCCGAAAACATCATCCGCATCATCCCCAAGGCGTGCAGCCTGGTCATCGACACCGCCGCCTGGCAGGTGCCCCCCATCTTCAAGTGGCTGCAGCAGGCCGGCGGTGTCAGCGACGCCGAGATGCGACGCACCTTCAACATGGGCATCGGCATGGTGGCCGTGGTGCCGGAGGAAACCGCCCAGGAGATCCTCGAACGGATCCGCGCCATGAACGAAAAGGCCTATCTTATCGGCGAAGTGGTGGCCGCCAAGGGAGACGCCCCGCGGGTTCACTTCATCTGACCCCATGAAGGTACTGGGTATCGAAAGCTCTTGCGACGAGACAGCCGCAGCCGTGGTGGCCGACGGGCGGACCGTCTTGTCTTCGGTGGTGGCCTCCCAGGTGGCCATCCACCGCCCCTACGACGGGGTGGTGCCCGAGCTGGCCTCCCGGCAGCACATTCGCGCCGTGGTGCCGGTGGTTACCCGGGCCCTGGCCGAGGCCGGCCTGGCCGCCAACGAACTCGACGGCGTGGCTGTCACCCGCGGGCCGGGCCTCATCGGCGCTCTGCTGGTGGGGTTTTCCTTCGCCAAGGCCTACGCCTGGGCCATGGGCCTGCCCTGGGTGGGCGTCGACCACCTCCAGGCCCACGTCCACGCGGTGTTTCTCGGCGACGATGCCCCTGCGTTTCCCTTTGTCGCCCTGATGGTCTCCGGCGGCCACACCTGCCTCTACCACGTTACCGGGCCCACGGCGATGACGCCCCTGGGCCAGACCCGGGACGACGCCGCCGGCGAGGCCTTCGACAAGGTGGCCAAGATGCTCGAGCTGGGGTATCCGGGAGGCGTGGTCATCGACCGGATCGCCGCCGAGGGGGATCCGGCGCGAGTGGCCTTTCCCCGGCCTTTCTTGAACCAAAACACCTTCGACTTCTCGTTCTCGGGCCTGAAGAGCGCCGTGCGACGCCACCTGGAGACCCGCCCCGCCGCCCCTTCGGCCGAAGAAATGGCCGATATCGCCGCCAGCTTCCAGGAAGCGGTGGTGGACGTTTTGGTGACCAAGGCCATCGCCGCCTGCCGGCGGCAAGGCTGCCGGAACCTGGCCCTGGTGGGAGGAGTGGCGGCCAACCGGCGCCTGCGCACCCGCCTGAGGACCGACGCCCAGGCCGAGGGCATCACCGTTCACATCCCCCCGCCGGTCCTCTGCGGCGACAACGCCGCCATGGTGGCCGCTGCCGGCTACCACCAGCTGGCCGCCGGTCGAAGGACTTCCCTGGACGCGGATGTTTTTTCGCGCCACCCTTCCCGGATCGCCCCGGCGGCGTAAGCGGACGAGAGGAAACGGCCTACTGCGGGCAGGCGTATCGCCGCTTGAAGCGGCCGATGCGGTCGGCGTGCATTTCGGCGCGCTTTTTCAACCGGCCGTCGCCTGCCAGCGCGGCCATCAAAGATTCGTGGGCCGCCTCGATGTCGCCGCTGCGGTGGCAGATCAGGGCGATGTCGATATCGGCGGCCAGGATCCGCCCCACGGCCCTGTCGATGGCAATGGCCGGTTTCACGGCCCCCATGTCCAGGTCGTCGGTGAGCACCAGGCCGCCGAAGCCCATGCGCCGGCGCAGCAGGTCCCGCGCCACGGCCACCGAAAGGCTCGCCGGCCAGTGCGGATCCAGGCTCGGGTAGCGGATATGAGAGAGCATCACCCCGACGGCGCCCTGGGTAAAGACCGCGGCAAAGGGAGGCAGGTCGAAGTCTTCGATGCTCTCAGCCGGCGCGTCCATCACCGGCTGGACCCGGTGCGAATCGAGGGTGGTGCGGCCGATGCCAGGAAAGTGCTTGGCCACCGCCATGATCCCCGCGGCCTGGAGCCCCGCCACCACCGCCGCCCCCATCCGTCCCACGCGCACCGGATCACCGCCGAAGGAACGGACGGCCATGATGCTGTCGATCTCCACCGGCGCCACGTCCACCACCGGCGCCATGTTCATGTTAAATCCCAGGCCGCGCAGCAGGCGTCCCATGCGCCGGGCCCCGGCTTCGGCCTCGGCTGGATCGCGCATCTGGCCGGGCGCCGGAAACTCGGGAAACAGCGGCCGGCGCAGGCGCGCCACGGGGCCGCCCTCCTGGTCCACCGCCACGATGAGCGGCGGCAGCCCGGCCCGGGCCGCACAGTCCTGGCAGTCGGCGATGAGGGCGCGCACCTGCTCCGGGGTTTCCACGTTGCGGGCAAACAGGATCAAGCCGCCCACGCGCAGCCCGGTGATGAGAAAGGACAGGTCCGGCGTCAACTCGGCACCGTCGAATCCGACCATGAGCCGCTGGCCGGCCAGATCGGCGATTTCTCTCGTCATGGCATTCCTTTGCTGCCGCGGCGGCCGCGGTCCGCTCACCGCCCCGACTGGTACCGCCGCACCGCCCTGAGGTGCTCGGCGTAGGTTCTGGAGAACACGTGGGTGCCGTCGTTGCGCGAAACGAAGTATAGCGCGTCGGTCTTTTCGGGAAACAAGGCCGCCTCGATGGCGGCGGCCCCGGGGTTGGCGATGGGCCCGGGCGGCAGCCCGGAGATGCGATAGGTATTGTAGGCCGTGGGGATTCTCAGGTTGCGCCGGGTAAGGTTGCCGTCGAAGTCGGCAATGCCGTAGATCACCGTCGGGTCGCTCTCCAGGCGCATCCCCCGTCGCAGCCGGTTGTGAAAAACCCCGCTGATCAGCGCCCGTTCGCCGGGCGCGCCGGTCTCCTTCTCGATGATGGAGGCCAGCGTCACCACTTGGTGGACCGTCCAGCCCATCTCGGTGGCACGGGCTTTCCACTCGGGCCGGAACACCCGCCGGAAGCGGGCCGCCATCGCCGCCACCATGTCTGCGGCCGTGTCGCTGGCGGTGAAAAAGTAGGTGTCGGGGAACAGGTATCCCTCGAAGCTGTCAGCCTCTATCCCTGCGGTCGCCAGCGCGTCCGGGTCCCGCGCCGCCGCCTGGAATTCGTCTGCACTGGCCAGACCGGCGGCCTCCACCAGGGCGGCGATCTGGGCCACGGTGAGCCCCTCGGCGATGGTGATCCGCCGGTGCCGCACCAGGCCGCCAACCAGGATCTCGAGGATTTCCCGGGGCGCCATAGCCGCCGACAAGCTGTATTCACCGGCCTGGATGCGCCGGTCGTCGCCGCGGAGCCGGGCCAGGAGGCGAAACTTCAGCGCATCGCGAACGATTCCGCGCCGCTCGAGGACCGCGGCGACCTGGGCCATGGACTGTCCGCTGGCGATGGCCACCACCTGATCGGCGGCGCCGGGGGCCCCCGGCCGACGGGCATAGTCGGCCAGTTCCAGCCCCAGCGCCGTAAGAAAGCAGAAGCCGACAAAGGCCAGGATCACCACGGCGGGCAACACTTTTTTCAACGCCACCTCCTGTTGCCCCTGAGTCCGGAGGCTTGAACCGCTGCCCGACGGGGTGCCCCCCTCACCGGGCCGAGGATCCGCGCACTGTCGGTCAAGGGTTTGAAAGTTCGGCCGATTTTATATATTTTCTCACAGAAAAAAACATGTCACCACGGCGTGCTGGCAGCACGTGTACCACAAAACACCACCCGCGGCATAGCCGCCCGAAAGGGTCTCAAGCGACCCACCGAGGATCTCCCATGCATCCAAAGCCCCCGGCATCAACGGCAGACCGCCGCGCGCCCAAACCGGCTTGGCTGCGCAAGCGGCTGCCCAGCGGACCGGCCTACGAGTCGGTGCGACGTCTGCTGGGCAAGGCCGGATTGCACACCGTGTGCCAGTCGGCCCGCTGCCCCAACCAGTTCGAGTGCTTCACCCGCCACACCGCCACCTTCATGATCCTGGGCGATCACTGCACCCGCGACTGCCGCTTCTGCGCGGTGAGCCACGGTCCGCCGGAACCCGTGGACCCGGACGAGCCCCGCCGGGTGGCCGAGGCGGCGGCCCACCTCGGGCTGCGCTACGTAGTGGTCACCTCGGTGACCCGCGACGACCTGCCCGACGGCGGTGCCGATCTTTTCGCCGCCGTCATCCACGCGCTACGGCAGCGGATCCCCGGCGTGCGCGTCGAAGTGCTCATCCCGGATTTCCAGGGCCGCCGCCGGGCCCTGGAGACGGTCCTGGCGGCCGGGCCGGTGGTACTCAACCACAACCTGGAAACCGTCGCCCGCCTCTACCCGGCGGCCCGGCCCCAGGCCGACTACCGCCGCTCCCTGGACCTGCTGGCCCGCAGCCGCCGGGCGGCCCCACGGATTTTGACCAAATCTGGCCTGATGCTCGGCCTGGGGGAAAGCGAAGCCGAGATCCGCACCGCCCTGGCCGACCTGCGTGCGGCAGGGGTCCAGGTCCTGACCCTGGGCCAATACCTTCAGCCCACGGCGGCCCACCTGCCCGTGGCCCGGTATTTAACGCCGGAAACCTTCGAAAGCTGGCGCCGGGAAGCGCTGGCCATGGGCTTTGCCGCCGTTGCCAGCGGCCCCTTCGTGCGCAGCTCCTACCGGGCCGAGGCTCTCTGCGATGACGCCCGTAGCGCCTGAGATGAGACCGACTGTGCCCCTGCTGACCGCGCCGGCCTATCTCACCGGCTTCCGCTGTCTCGGCCCGGCCTTCACAGAGGAACGGGTGGCGCGGTTGATCTGTGCCTTTACCAGGGTGATGGCGCCGGATGCGGCCTTTCGCCGTTTCGCGCCGGGCCTGCTGACGCAGAGCGGCTGCACGGACCTGCTACGGGTGGGGGCTGCCGAGAAACTGACCGACGCTACAGGGCAAGGGCCTCCTGGAGTGTCGGTTCGTGAATTTCTTCCTTCTGGAAGAGCAGGCTCCGGCAGTGCTATATTTATTGTGCCTTCTTTTTTGAGGAAACAGCGCAGGGCCCCAGGGTGTGAAAAGAGTGGAGAAATTCGAAGGGGGCGTTGTTCCCTTGGCACCCCGGTAGGCCGAGGGCCGGGTAGTGCTCGCCTTGCTGCGCCACTTCGGCTGACTGTTCGCCCGGCAGCAGGCGGCTGCCTTGATGACCACCAAGCCGCAACTGAACGCAGCGGCCGTCAAAGGGCGAATTATAAACCCCTGCCCATAACGAATGAATCTCCAACGCGAAGTGTACCGGCCCACGCGGCGCGAATCAGGCTCCCTGAACCGTGGCCACGCCCAGCTGCGCCAGGATCCGGGCGATCTCGGAACGCACCGCGGGGCTGGCCGGCAGGATGGGCGGCCGGGGCATCCCGCCCCTGTAGCCCACAAGCTCCATGGCGGCCTTCATGCCGCCGATGCCGAAGCGACCGGTCACCGCCGCGTTGAGCGGCAGCAGGGCCAACTGCATCCGGCGGGCCGTGGCCATATCCCCCTGCAGGTAGCTTTCCTGAATCCGGACACAGAGGTCGGGCACCACGTTGGCCACCGCCAGGGTGCCGCCCACCCCACCCAGCGCCAGGGTGGCCAGCAGGAAGCTGCCCGAGCCGGCGAAAACCGCAAAGCCTTCCGGAGCCCCGGCGAGCACCTCTGCGATCTGCACGATGTTCCCCCCGCTGTCCTTGATGCCCACGATGTTCGGATGGGTCGCCAGCTTCAGCGTCAGGGGGGCCGAAAGGTTCACCCCGGTGTTGCCGGGCATGTTGTAGAGCATCACCGGAATCGGCGAGGCGTCCGCCAGCCGGATGTAAAACGCCTCCAGGGCCGCCTCGTTCATGTCCTTTTTGTAGTAATGGGGCGTCACCACCAGGGCCGCGTCCGCCCCGGCATCGGCGCAGCGCGCCGTCAAGGCGACGGTCTCCCGCAGCGACTCGCACCCCGTACCGGCGATAATGCGCTTTTGGGCTGGCAAGTGCCGCCGCGCCGCCTCCACCAGCTTGACTTTCTCATCGCCGGAAAGAAGGGCGAACTCGCCGTTGCTGCCCAGCACCACCAGACCGGCGAGCCCGGTGGCGCCGTAGGCGGCCACGTTTTCAGCGAAAGCGTCCAGGTCCAATTCCCCCGCAGCGTCGAAAACAGTGGCAACGGGGGCGAAGATACCGCGCAGGGGTTCGGGCATGGGGGTTTCCTTTCCTGTAAGCGATGTGCAGTCAACAGGGCACGGGGCCGTAGCGCTCGACCAGGTCGCGGTAGCAAAGCTTCCGGCCGCCGAAGATATCCAGGGCGCTGCCCACGGTGAAGTCGAGGCGGCCCTGCCCCAGGATTTCAATGGCTTCGATGTCGGTCATGGTGCTGATGCCGCCGGCATAGGTGCACGGGATGTTCACCCAGCGGCCGAGCTGCTCGACCAGGTCCGACTCGATACCGCGGCAGCGCCCCTCCACGTCGACGCCGTGGACGAGAAATTCGTCGCAAAACCCGGCCAGGCGGTCCAGCAGCTCGGGCCGGATCGCCTCCCGGGTGAAGGTCTGCCAGCGGTCGGTGACGACAAGGTATTCGGATCCGCGTCGCCGGCAGCTCAGATCCAGCACAAGACGCCGCCGCCCGACGGCTGCTGCCAGCCGCCGCAGCCGCTCCTCGTCCACCAGGCCGTCATGAAAAACGTAGGAGGTGACGATGACGTGGGAGGCCCCGGCGTCGATCCAGGCGGCGGCGTTGTCGGCGGTCACGCCTCCGCCGATTTGCAGCCCGCCGGGCCAGGCCTCCAGGGCCGCGCGGGCCGCTTCCGCGTTGCCGGGGCCCAGCTGGATCACGTGGCCGCCGGCCAGGTTGTCCCGGCGGTACAGGGCGGCGTACCACTCGGCCGGGCGGTCGGCGGTGAAGTTGGTCTCGGGCAAACCGTCGTCGCGGAGGGTGCCGCCGACGATCTGTTTGACCACCCCGCGGTGCAGGTCGATGCAGGGGCGAAAGCGCATCCGGGATCAGTTCTCCGGGGAAACGAGCATCTTGGTGAGTTGTTCGCTGAGGAACATGATCGACTCGATGTCCAGGTGCTCGGTGATGGTCTCGTCAAAAGCCAGCTTCACCTCGGCTTCCAGCCCCACCTCGTCGTCACCGTCCCAGAACCTCAGGGCCACCGGCACCCGGGGAAGCGGCGCGAAGCGAAAGGAGAGGTCCGCCGATTCGCCGGCGTCGGTGATGCGCCGGCCGCCGATGCGCCCGGCCGCGGCCGCCAGCTCGTCCGGTCGCCCGGAAAAGCGCTGGCGCAGCGGCGCTTCCACGTGGGTCTGCATCGACTTGATCTTGGAGACGGTGTTGGGGATTTCCTGGAAAGGCTTCCAGCGACCGGTGGGTGCCCTGCGGCCGCCCTGGGCGATGTGGTTGTAGATGAACACCTGTTCCCAGCGCCCGGCCTCGCTGCCGTCGGCGTGCCGGATGCCGTCGGCGCCGATGTGAAGCGTGGTGTTGAAATAAGGCAGCACCAATACCGACGCGCCGTTCTCGTTGACCAGGCGGCCGCCGATACGCGCCGGCAGATCTTCCAAGGCCATGGAAGCCGCCCGTTGGCGGGCCCAGACGGAAGCGTCGGCGGCCAGGTCCCGCCGGGTCCACTGGCCGGCGGCGTGCTGGGCATCAAGTTCCGGCTGATAGCGCGCCGCCGTCTCCGGGGCCAAGTGGGGGCACTGGGCCAACGGAACTTTTTCCGACACCACCATGCTGGCAAAAGCAAGGCAGGAAGCGTACCCGCATTCGCCGCAGTTGGTGCGCGGCAGGATCTTGTAAACGTCCACCACCGACAGGGCCATCGCCCCCCCCGGCGCCCCGCCCTGGCCAGCCAACGGAGCGCCCTCTCATCGTCGACACCCGCGCAGGCAGGCGGTTAAACGCCGGCCACCTCCCGCCCGCAGTGCTTGCACACCTTGGCCCGGCGCTTGATGATCTCGGCGCAGTAAGGACATTCCCGCGTGAAAAAGCGATCATGGATGTGCCGCACCGCCGCATTGATGGCATCCTGGAGCTTCTCGTTGCCCACGCGCAGGTTGCGCACCGGTTCGATGGCTTCCAGCTCGCCGATATCGCCGATCATCTCCGCCGCCTTGATGCGTACCCGAACCGGCTCGGTGGGATCCATCAGCAGGCGCAGCGCCACCACCCCGTCCTTGTCCACGTAGGCCTGGGCCAGCAAGTTGAAGCCGCGCTTGATGCTCTCCTTCAGCGCCTCCTCGGCCCGCCGGGCCTCGTCGTCCATGATCTGTGCTTTGCCGCCGTCGTGGCCGAAAACCGTCATCACCTCGAACACTCCGCTGCTCGGGTAGCACATCTGGCGGTAGGAAGCTGTGTGGGCGTAGTTTTCATGGATGTGCTCCCAGCCGCTCTTGTACAGCGGGCAGTCATCGTTGAAGCAGACAAACAGGTACGGCTCTCCCCATCCGAGCCCGTCGCTGTAGTTGATGGGCGGCACTTCATAGATGCTCATTTCCTCGCCGCAGGCCGGACACTTGGGTTTGGGCATGGCAAACACCCTCGCGCGAACCTCTTCCAGAGTTTCGATCGCCATGAATTTTCCTTTCTGCTCCTGATGGGTTGGCTGTCATTCCAGTGGAACGGGAACCAAAACCGTCCCCGCTGCAGTCGGTTAAGTGCTAACCTAACCGATAAACGTCAAATGTCAATCGTTGTCGGCACGCAATCGAAGGATTTCGACAGCGCTGTTGCAGGAATCGGCGCGCCGTGGCAAACTGGCCAGAATGCACCCCAAAAGGCCCAAGTCCAAGGAACCCCCCATGGCCAAGATCCGCTGGAAACCCGGCACAATGCTCTACCCGGTGCCGGCCGTACTGGTCACCTGCGGCACGGCGCAGGACGGTTATAACATCATCACCATCGCCTGGACCGGCACGGTCTGCAGCAATCCGCCCATGTGCTCCATTTCGATTCGACCGGAACGCTACAGCTACGGCATCATAAAGAAAAACAAGGAGTTCGTCATCAACCTGACCACTGCCGCTCTCGCCCGGGCCACCGACTGGTGCGGGGTCAAGTCCGGCCGCGACGTGGACAAGTTCAAGGCCCTGGGGCTCACCCCGGTAAAGGCCCAGAAGGTCAGGGCCCCTCTCATCGACGAGTCGCCGTTGAGCATCGAATGCCGGGTGCGCCAGGTGCTCCCCCTGGGATCCCACCACCTGTTTCTGGCCGAAGTGGCGGCCATCAATGCCGACGAGGGACTCATCAACCCCAGGACCGGCGCCTTCATGCTGTCGCGGTCCCGGCCCATCTGCTACCTCCACGGGCGCTACTTCGCCCTGGGCAAGCTCATCGGCACCTTCGGCTACAGCGTGCGCAAACGCAAGGCGGGTACCAAGCCGTCGCCGCGCCGGCGCGGGTAGAAGACGCATCCGTATGGAAGGGGAAAGGGGGACCGGGGAATGGCGCTTCCCCGGCCAGGAAGAGGAAGGGAAGCGGTGGAAGGAGGAGTCCCAGCCTCTCGATGGAATCGATCCTGCCAGCGGATGGTGAGGCGGATGTTCGTTTTCGGCTAGACCGCCTTCTCTGCGGCGTGGTTAAAGCCCAGATCGAAGGCCTTGAGGTTGGCCTCCACGAAGGCCGCCTTGGTACGATGGCGGATGGTGTCGCGCACCGCCTCGGCCGTCAGCGGCAGGATTCCGGCCCGGATCAGGGCGCCAAGCAGAACGATGTTCACCGCCAGCACGCTGCCGGCGGACCGGGCCAGGGCCACCGCGTCCAGGGCCACGAGCCGGCCGACCTTGGCGCGGATCTTCTCCTGGATGAGGGCGATGTCCGGATAGGTTCCCCGGCCGATGGCCACCGTGAACGGCGCCAGGGGAGCCAGGTTGGTGATCACGGTGGTCTTCCGGTTACACCTGTTGAGGGCGCGCAGGGTCTCCAGGGGCTCGAAGCCCACCACGGCATCGGCTTCCCCGTCGCTGATGATGGTGCTGCGGGCCTCGCCGAAGACCAGGGCCGATTCCACCACGCCGCCGCGCTGGGCCATGCCGTGAATCTCGCTCATGTGCACCGGGATGCCGGCCGATAGGGCCGCCTCGCCCAGGACCTTGGCGGCCAGCAGGTTGCCCTGCCCGCCCACCGCTACGATGATCAGTCGCTTGGTTTCCATTTTCACCCCTCTCTCACCGGCACGATGGCATGCTCCGGGCAGATCTGGGCGCAGACGGCGCATCCCACGCAGAGGTCGGCGTCGATGCGAACCCGCTCGCCCTCCAGGAAAAAGGCCGGGCAGCCCAACTGGTTGATGCAGTCGCGATGGTTGCGGCAGCGGTCGCTGACCTGGAAGGGCTTGCCCCGCTTGCGCTTGAGGCTCTTGGCGTACAGGGCGCACAGCTCCTGGCTGATCACCACCGACACCCCCGGGTATGATACGGCCTCGCGGACGGCCTCGATGCTCTTTTGCACCCTGAAAGGCCGGATCACCGACACGTGGCCCACGCCCAGGGCCCGCACCACCGCCTCGATGGACACCCGGCCGTAGCCGTCGAGGTTCAAGGCCGCCATGTCCACCCCCGGGTGGGGCTGGTGGCCGGTCATGGCGGTGGTGCCGTTGTCCAGGATCACCACGGTGATGTCGTGGTTGTTGAACACGGCGTTGATCAGCCCGGCGATGCCGGAGTGGAAAAAGGTCGAGTCGCCGATGAAGGCCACCACCTTCTTGCCCGTGGACTGGGCGAAGCCGCAGGCCGTGCCGATGGACGAGCCCATGCAGATGAGAAAATCCCCCATGGAAAGCGGCGGCAGAAAGCCCAGGGTATAGCAGCCGATGTCGGTGGGAAAGATCGTCTCCATCCCTTCCACCGCCTTCTTGACGGCGTAGAAGGTGGCCCGGTGGCTGCAACCGGCGCACAGGTTGGGCGGCCGTTGGGGCAGCTCGGGCAGGTCGCCGGTGTCCACCGCCGCCGACTCGGGCGCGTCCACCCCGAAATAGGCCGCCAGGCGGCGGCGCACCATGGCCGGATCGAACTCGTAGAGCCGGGAAAAGAGCGCCGGCCCCTTGCCCCGGATGGGCACGGTGAGGCCGGCGGCCTGAACCGCGGCCCGGGCCGCCTCTTCCAGGTAGGGCTCGCCCTCCTCCACCACCAGCACCCGTTCGCAGCCGGCAACGAAATCGGTGATGCGCTTCTCCGGCAGGGGATGGGAAAAACCGATGCGCAAAACCCGCACCCGGTCGCCCAGGCCGAGGTCGGCGACGGCGTCCTGGACGTAGCCGAAGCTCACCCCGTTGCAGATCACGCCCCAGGGGCCGCTGCCGGTGACGCTGTTGAGCGGCGAGGCCTCGCTGATCTCGGTGGCCCGGGCGATGTTTTCCAGCAGCCGCACGTGAAGCCGCCGGGAAACGGCCGGCACCGTGACAAAGCGAAACGGGTCCTTGTGAAAGTCGCCCCGGGTGCGCCGCGGCGACAGCTCGCCCAGGGTCACCGGCGCCGTGCTGTGGTTGATGCGGGTGGTGGTGCGAAACAGCACCGGTTCGCCCAGGCGCTCGGAGAGGGCGAAGGCTTCGGCCATCATCGAGCGCGCCTCTTCCACCGAGCTGGGCTCGAGCATGGGCAGGCCGGACAGCTTGGCGTAGTAACGGTTGTCCTGCTCATTCTGGCTGGAGAACATCGCCGGATCGTCGGCGGTGACGATCACCATGGCCCCGGCAACGCCCACGTAGGCCAGGGTCATCAGGGCATCGGCGGCCACGTTGAGCCCCACGTGCTTCATTACGCAAAGGGACCGCAGGCCGGCATTGGCCGCCGCCGCGGCCACTTCCAGGGCCACCTTCTCGTTGGTGCTGTACTGGAAGTACAGGTCGGTCTCCCGGGAAATCTGGAAGCAGTTAAGTGAAATCTCCGAGGAGGGGGTCCCCGGATAGGTGGTGGCCACGGCGACCCCGGCTTCCAGGGCGCCGCGGACGATGGCTTCGTTGCCCAGCATCAACATCTGGCTTCCGGGCCGGTCGGTGAGCAGTCGGTGCATTTTCGTCTTCCCTCTGTGAGCGCTGTTTTTCTATAAGGGATTCAACCATCGGGGCCGAATTCACCCGCGTGTGGCCGGCGGCTGCCGGAAAGGCCGTCCCCTACTGGCGGTCACCTTGTATAGCAAGGGGTCGGCAAGGGTGTAAAGCCTGTTTCACTCCTTTCAAAACGCTTTACAAGCGCAACCCCATGCTCTAAGCTGCGCCCAAATCGCAGACTTGTAAGGACAATGCCATGCACCCCCATCGCACTCTCGTGTTGGCCACCCGCAACCCGGGCAAGACAGCCGAAATTCGCGCCCTGCTCAAGGATTACCCGGTAGACATCAAGGATCTCAACACCTTCGGCCCCATCCCCGAAGCCGTGGAGGATGGCACCACCTTCGACGAAAACGCTTACAAGAAGGCCAGTCTCACGGCGCGGGTCCTTGGCCTGCCCGCCCTGGCGGACGACTCGGGCCTGGTGGTGGCCGCCCTGGGCGGGGCTCCCGGCGTGCATTCGGCCCGCTACGCCGGCCCCGACGCCACCGACGCCGACCGCTGCGCCAGACTGCTGGAAGCCATGGCTGGCTGCACGGACCGGCGGGCGGCTTTCGAATGCGTCATTTCCATCGCCGTGCCCACCGGGCCGGCGCTGACCTACGAGGCGCGCTGCGAGGGCCTCATCGCAGAGGCGCCGGCCGGCGTCAACGGTTTCGGCTACGACCCGATTTTCTACTATCCGCCCCTGGGGCGCACCTTTGCCGAATTGTCCCCCGAGGAAAAGAACCGGGTAAGCCATCGCGGTCTGGCCCTGCGTGAATTGGCCGGGGAGTTCGACAAGGTGTTGGCCTGGATCCGATACCAAATGCCGAACCCCGAGCCGGTCGCCTGTCTGCGGGAAGATTGACGCCGGCTGTCGGCGGATCTGCCAGGACCCTGGGCCCAACCGAAACGCCGCCCACGGCGTCCGCGCAAAAAGGAGAAAAGCCACATGGTCAAGACGCACACCTACGACATCGCTCAGGTCATCGGGGGCGTCACCACCCCGCAAGCCGCCACCGAACTGTTCCGCCAGCACTTGAGCGTCGAGCAGTTCGAGCGCATCGAACGGATCCGCAACACGGCCGTGCGCATCAAGATCGCCAACGCCATCGCCCTCTGCCGGCCCGACCGGGTCTTCATCCACACCGGCAGCGAGGCCGACCGGGAATTCATCCGGCGCCTGGCCATCGACAACGGCGAAGAGAAACCGCTTCCCACGGAAGGCCACACGATCCACTACGACCTGAAAGAGGAGCAGGGGCGCATCATCGACCGCACCTACTACATCGTCAACCCCGACGAGTCGGTGAGTTCGCTGGCCAACAAGATCCTGCGCGACGATGCCTTGAACGACGTACGCGAAAAGATGAGTGGCATCATGAAGGGCTTCACCATGTTGGTGGGCTTCTACAACCGGGGACCCATCAAGGCGCCGGTGGCCAACCCGGCCCTGGAGATCACCAGCTCGGCCTACGTCATGCACAGCGCCGACATCCTCTACCGGCACGCCTTCGATTGCTTCGACGAGGAAGTCGAGCGGCAAAAACACTTCTACACCAACATCCACGGCCAGGGCCCCAACCGCCCCGAAGACCTGCCCAACGCCCGGGTCTACATGGACCGCCAGGACCAGACGACCTACAGCTGCTTTTGCACCTACGCCGGCAACACCCTGCTGCTCAAAAAGGGCAACCACCGCTTCTCGGTGGACAAGTCCGTCTACCAGCACCGGGGACGGCAGCTGGCCGAGCACATGTTCATCACCGGCATCCAGGGCCCGGCCGACCGCATTACCTGGTTTGCCGGCGCCGCCCCCAGCGGCTGCGGCAAGACCACCACCGCCATGGCCGGCGATCACTTTGTCGGCGACGATTTGGCCCAGATGTGGATCGCCGCCGACGGCACGGTCCGCTCGGTGAACCCGGAATGCGGCATCTTCGGCATCGTTGAGGACGTCAACTGGGAGGGCGATCCCCTGCTGATGGAGATCCTGCGCAAGCCGGGCCACGAGGTGATCTGGACCAACGTGCTCATCGACGAAAACGGGATACCCCAGTGGACCGGCAACGGGGAGCCGATGCCCAAGAAGGGCCACAACTTCCAGGGCGAGTGGTGGGCCGGCAAGACCGACGAAAAGGGCAAACCGGTTCCCATCAGCCACCCCAACGCCCGCTGCACCGTTTCGGCCCGGGCCCTCTCCAACTGCTCCGATGCCTTGGAGGCCCCGGCCGGGGTCGAAACCCGGGTGATCACCTACAGCGGCCGCGACAGCGATACCATGCCCCCGGTGTGGGTGGCCAAGGGGCCAGACGAGGGCGTGGTGATCGGGGCCTGCATCGTGTCGGCGGCCACCGCCACCGAGGTTGGCGCCCGCGGGGTCAAGCGCGCCCCCTGGGCCAACGCCCCCTTCATTCCCGGCGCCCTGGGCGACTACATGGACGCCCAGTTCAAGTTCTTCGGCTCGCAGGAGATCGCCGACGACAAGCGCCCCATCATCGCCGGGCTCAACTACTTTCTCACCCACGAGGCCCGCGGCGGCAAGGGCCGCCAGCTGCTGGGCGAAAAGCGCGACGTGAAGGTCTGGATGGGGTGGCTGGAACGCTGCGCCCGCAAGGAGGTCAAGACCATTGAAACGCCCATCGGCCACCTGCCGCGCTACGCGGACCTGAAACGGCTGTTTGCCGACCTCATCGCCAAGGACTACCCCCGGGAGCTCTACGACAAGCAGTTCTCGCTGTACATCGACAACATCGTGGCGCGCATCGACCTGCAGATCGGCGCCTATCGCCACGAGCCCAACGTCCCGGTGCGCCTGTTCGAGGTCCTCTACGAACAGCGCGGCGGCCTCACCGCCCTGCGCCAAGTGTTCGGCCCGGTGGTCACCCCGGATCAGCTCACAGGCAATTGCTGAGCGGCGGCAAGACACCAGGGCGATCCGGGTGGGCCGCGGCCTTCTCGGCCCGCATGCTCGTTTCCCTGCTGATGGGATTCGCCTGCGGCCTGCCGCTGCTGTTGACCGTGACCGTGCTGCAGGCCTGGATGACGGAAGTGGGGGTGGACCTTTCCGTCATCGGCCTCATGGCCCTGGTGGGGCTGCCCTACACCCTCAAGTTCCTCTGGGCACCGATCTTCGACCGCTACTGCCCGCCGTTTCTGGGACGCCGCCGCGGTTGGCTGCTCATCGTTCAGGTCTGTCTCATGGCAGCCATCGCGCTCCTGGGGATGACGGACCCGGCCGCTCATCCATGGTGGGTGGCGGCGGCGGCCCTGCTGGTCACCTTCTTTTCCGCTTCCCAGGACATCCTGGTGGACGCCTACCGCCGCGAGGACCTCAGCGATGTCGAGCTGGGACTCGGCTCCTCGCTCTACGTCAACGGTTACCGGCTCGGGATGCTGCTGGCCTCGGGCGGGGGGCTGATCCTGGCCGACCATATCTCCTTTCCCGGCGTCTACCTGCTCATGGCGGCGCTGTTGCTGCCCGCCGTGGCCACCACCCTGGCCTGCCGGGAGCCACCCATGGCCGCCGGCCGCCCCCGCACCCTGGCCGAGGCGGTGATCGCCCCCTTAAGCGAGTACTTTCAGCGCAGAGACGCCCTGTGGATCCTGGCGTTCATCCTGCTCTACAAGATCGGCGATTCCATGGCCAGCGCCATGACGATCCCGTTTTACCTCGAGCTCGGTTTTTCCAAGACCGAAATCGGCGCGGTGGTGAAGCTCTTCGGCTTCTGGGCCACCATCGGCGGCAGCTTGGTGGGCGGTCTGATGATGCTGCGCCTGGGCATCGCCCGCAGCCTCTGGATTTTCGGGGTCCTCCAGGCGCTGTCCACCGGTGGCTTCGCCGTGCTGGCCCGCATCGGTCCCAGCGCCCCCTGGCTGGCGGGGGTCATCGGTTTTGAAAACCTCAGCGGCGGCATGGGCACCGCCGCCTACGTTGCCTACATGGCCAGCATTACCCACAAGAAGTTCACCGCCACCCAGTACGCCCTGCTCAGCAGCCTCATGGGCGTGCCCCGGGTGATGGCGGCGGCCCCCACCGGATTTTTGGCCGAGCGCCTGGGCTGGGCCCCGTTTTTCATCGCCTGCATGCTGGCGGCCTTGCCGGGGATGCTGCTATTGGTTAGAATTGCCCCGTGGAGTGGACATGGCAATCGATGGTAAAAAACCGGTCAAATCCCCCGTCACGGCAAGCGGGGGCCGTGAAGCGTTGGCCGCCGCCCGCCGCCAGGTTCTCGCCCTGCCCGGCGGCCAGGCCCTGGAGCGCATTCTCGACCATCCCCGGCCGGCCAGTCTGGTGCAATCCTTCGCCGAGACGGACCTGCACCTGCTGATCCACGAGATCGGCCCCGCCGATGCCCTCCCCCTGCTGGCCATGGCCTCCAACGACCAGCTCCAGTACCTGCTCGACGCGGAAACGTGGAACGCGGACCGCATCGACGGCGCCGCCCTCACCCGCTGGATCGCCGCCATGATGCAGGCGGCCGCCGAGCGCACCGTCATCTACCTGATGCAGCACCAACGGGAGTTCCTCGAGTACTTTCTGGCCTGCAACCTCGAGTTGCGCATCCGCGAACACGACCAGGATCCGTCCGTGTTCGGCGACGAGTGGTTCAGCCTGGACAACGTCTTCTACCTGCGCCTCCGCCCCGAGCCGTCGGCCGACGAAGCCCTCGACGGGCTGGCCGATGACCGCGGCAGCTTCATCCACGGCTTTCTCCGGCGGCTCGCCGACCATGACTACACCTTGTTTCGCAACCTGCTGCTGGAATCGAGCGTTCTGCTGCCGGCCGAACACGAAGAGGAAATGCTGCGCCAGCGCACGGTGCGCCTGGCCGAAAAGGGATTTTTACCCTTCGACGAGGCCGTCGGTATCTACCTGCCCCTGGCCCCGGAGGCCCTGGACGCCCGCCGGACGCAGCGCCTGGCCCCCCTTGACCCGGACGAAACGCAGCTACCCGTACCCCGTGTGGCCGCAGGATTTCTGCCCGCTTCCGGAGCATTCGCCGAGGCCCTGGCCGTTTACGCCGCCAGCGGACACCTGGAACCCATCGAAGCCGAGTTCGCCGCCCTGTGCAACCGCCTGGCAGTGGCCGACCGCCGCGTGGTGCGCCAGCGCAGCGACTTGGCGGCCCTGGCCCGCAAGGCCGCCGGATACATAGGTATCGGACTGGAGCGCATGGCGGTCGTCAACGGTCGCTTCGACCCGGCCCGCGGGGCCGCCCTGATCCGGCGCCATCATCTCGAGGATGTCTTTCGTGTCGCCTGGGAAGGGCTCTGGAATCTGAAGCGCAAGGCCGAGCGCTGGCAGCGCCGGAGCTGGTATCGGCAAAGGGGGCTTCGGTTAACGTTCTGGCTGGAGGAGGGAACCGGCGTCGTGGGCGGGCTGCTGATCAAGCGCCCCCTGTTCTTCGACAACTACCGCAGTGGGGTGCTGTACCGGGAATTCGAAACCCTGGCCGACCTGACGGCCACCGAGGGCGTCCTGGACGCCATCATGGCCCTGGATGCCCTGCTGGCCCGGATGACCATCACCGCGCCGCTGACGCCGACCGGCGCGCTCAACTGGAAAAACCTCCTGCTCACGCTCTGGGTGCGCGACTGCCTTGATCTGGGCGCCGAAACGCTGCCGGTCGACCTGGACGCCCTGCGCCGCTTTTTCGCCGAACTGTGGACAACCAAGGGAAAAATCCGCCAGGTGCGGCGGCGCCAGTTTCTCCGCTGGCTCGCCGACCGCAGTGACCAAAGCCCTGACGCGGTTTCCCAGGCCCTGGCGCCGGTGCTCGAAGCCCTTTTCCAGGAACTGGAGGACGAGTACGGAGCGGTAGCCCCCGAGGCCCTGGACCAGCGCTTTGTCGGGCTGTTTCTCGTGGCCTGAAGCCTTACCTGGACCGCCACCCAACTTGGAAGGCAATGCCCCTTCCCTAACAAAACCTCCGCCGGCGTCGTCGCCACGGCACCAGCGGAGGTTTTGTTGATTGAGGGGAAAAGTCAGGCGGCCTTGGCCAGCTTGACGGCGCAGACCTTGAACTCCGGGATACCCGAAACCGGATCGAGCCGGGCGTTGGTCAACCGGTTGGCCGCCGCCTGGGCGTAGTGGAAGGGAATGAAGATGGTGCCGGGGTTGACCCGCTGGGTCACCCGGGCCACCGCCTCGATGCTGCCGCGGCGGGAGCTGACCCTCACCCGCCCCCCGTTTTCCACCTCGAGGTCGGCCGCGTCGGCCGGAGAAATCTCCACGAAGCACTCCGGGGCCCGGTCCATCAGCCCATCGCTTTTCATCGTCATGGTACCGGTGTGGTAGTGGTAGAGCACCCGACCGGTGGTCAGCTGCAGCGGGTACTCGTCGTCAGCGGTCTCGGCCGGCGGGATGTAGTCGATGGCAAAGAAGACCCCCTTGCCGTGGGAGAAGGATCCCTTGTGCAAAACGGGGGTGCCGGGATGATCCGGGGCCGGGCAGGGCCAGGGGATGCCCTCCTTTTCGATCCGCGAGTAGGAAAGCCCGGCGTAGGCCGGGGTCACGCTGCCGATTTCGGCGAAGACGGCCTCGGCCCCCGCGTAGTGCATCGCGTACCCCAGCCGGGTGGAGATGTCGCAGATGATGGACAGGTCGCCGCGGGCGTCCCCCGGCGGTTCGACGGCCTTGCGCACCCGCTGCACCCGGCGCTCCGTGTTGGTGAACGTCCCCTCCTTCTCGGCGAAGCAAGTGGACGGCAGCACCACGTGGGCCAGGCGGGCCGTCTCGGTGAGAAAGATGTCCTGCACCACGAGAAAATCGAGCTTCCGGAGACAATGCTCGGCGTGGTTGAGGTCCGGGTCGGAGACCAGCGGGTTTTCGCCCACGATGTAAAGCGCCCTGAGCTCCCCGGTGTCGGCCTTGGGAATCATCTCGGTAGCCTTGAGGCCGGGCTTGTCCGGCAGCGCATCCACCCCCCAGGCCTTGGCCATCTTGGCCCGCAGGGCCGGATCGGCCACTTTCTGGTAGCCGGAGAAAACATCGGGCAGTCCGCCCACGTCGCAGGCGCCCTGGACGTTGTTCTGGCCCCGCAGGGGGTTGACCCCGCCGCCTTCCACGCCGACGTTGCCGCAAAGCATGGCCAGGGCCGCCAGGGACTTGACGTTGTCGGTGCCGGTGGTGTGCTGGGTGATGCCCATGCAGTACAGGATGCTGCCGGGCCGGCCCGAGGCGTAGAGGCGCGCGGCGGCCACCAGCTGGTCCCCCGGAATGCCGGTGATGCTCTCCACGAAATCCGGGGTGTACTTGGCCACCATCTGCTTGAGCTCTTCGAAGCCCACCGTGCGGTCCTCCACGTACTGCTGATCGTGGAGGCCCTCCTGGATGATCACGTGCATCATCCCGTTGATCCAGGCCACGTCGGTGCCCAGGTTGGGGCGCAGGTGGATCTGGGCGAACTCGGAGATCCTGGTGCGCCGCGGGTCCACCACGAGGAGCCGGGCCCCCCGGCGGGTGACGGCGCGCTTGACGCACGAGGAAATCACCGGGTGGTTTTCCGTGGTGTTGGACCCGGTGATGAGGATGACATCGGCCTTCTCGATGCAGGCGATGGAGTTGGTCATCGACCCGGAGCCGTAGGTGGCGGCCAGACCGGCCACCGTGGAGCTGTGTCAGAGCCGGGCGCAGTGGTCGATATTGTTGGTCCCCAGCGCCGCGCGGGCCAGCTTGCTCAGCAGGTAGTTTTCCTCGTTGGTGATCCGGGCCGAGCACAGCACCCCCACGGCGTCGGCGCCGTGGCTGTCGCGCACCGCAGCCAATCCTTGGACCACCCGGTCCAGGGCCTCGTCCCAGGTGGCCTCGCGCAACTGGTCGCCGTCGCGCACCAACGGCTTGGTGAGCCGCTCGGGGGAGTGAATGAAGTCGAAGCCGAAGCGCCCCTTGACGCACAGGCTTCCGTAGTTGGGGGCCGCGTCCTCGGCCCCGGTGACCCGCACCACCCGCCCGTCGGCCACGTGAAGGTCCAACTGGCACCCCACCCCGCAATAGCTGCACGTGGTGCGGGTGCGGGTGGTCTCCCAGGGCCGCACCCGGTAGCGCACGCCCTTTTCCACCAGGGCGCCCACCGGACAGGCCTGGACGCATTCGCCGCAAAAGACGCAATCGCTGTCGCGCAGGGGCCGGTCATCGGCGGCCACGATCTTGAGAGCCGCGCCGCGGAAGCCGAAATTGATGGCGTTGTTGACCTGCACCTCGTTGCAGGCCTGCACGCACCGGCCGCAGCGGATGCAACGGGAGAAATCCCTCACGATGAACGGATTGACCAGCTCCTGGGGATAAGGGGTCTCGGCCCGGTCATAGCGCTGGGCGGTGGCCTGGTAGCGAAAGGCGAGATCTTGCAGGCGGCAATCGCCCCACACCGGGCACAGCACCTCGGCCTGATCCTCCTGCATCACCTTGAGCTGCATGGCGGTCCAGTCGCCGTCGTCGGCACCGCGGATGGTGCAGTTGTGATTGCCCGAGGCGAGCATCAGCTCGAGCACCAGGCGCCGGGCCGCCACCACCTTGGGCGACTCGGTATGCACCACCATGCCGGCGCTGGCCGGCGTCACGCAGGAGGCCATGAGACTGGCGGCGCCCTCCACCTCCACCACGCAAACCCGGCACGCCCCGGTGGGGGTGGCGCCCTTGAGATGGCAGAGGGTCGGGATGTCGATATCGTGCCGCCGAGCCACTTCCAGGATCGTTTCACCCGGCTCGAAGGCGCATTGGTTGCCGTTGATGATGATCACGTTCTGCCGGTCTTCGCCCATCGTTGTCTCCTCGGGTTGAATGGCACTATCGGTAAGGGGGGATGGGTTATCTGTGGTCACAGAATGCCGCACTCGTTCCAAGTATTTATAGAACGGCTGAAAATTTGTCAATCCGTCCCCCTGGAGATTTCAGATTTGAAATTTCAGATTTGAAATCTCCGCCGGTGACGGACACCCCAGCAAGCAGCGCCGACAGCACTGCCGACAATGTCGGCCACCGCATCGCCGACATTGGCGCAGCGCGCCGGGACCAGGAGTTGGTGCAGCTCATCGCCGATCCCGTAGAGGCTGGCGAGCAGCGTGGCGACCGCCAAAATCCTGACGGGGGGACGTCGCCCCATCGGACAATCGGACAACGCCCGGCACAGTAGCACAGCCAGCAGGGCGTACATCGCCGCATGGGCGACTTTGTCGAATCCAGCGACGGCAATGGTATCGGCAGGCGACGGCAGGGCGCTCTGGACAAAGATAGCCGCCGCGTAGACCGCCACGATCCCCCATCGTCGGCAGGCACTCTGGCGAGCGTTCGAACTCATAATGAAAAGAGTCAGTCGCTCCAGATATCCGCATCCATGAACCGGCCCTGGATCTTTTTCTGGGCACGATCGATGAATTCGGCCACCGGCACCCCGTGGCGCACCGCGCCGTCCAGGGTGCGCACCGACACGGTGCCGTCGGCCTGCTCCCGCTGCCCCACGGTGAGAATCAGGGGGGTGTAGGCCAGTTGGGCCTCGCGGACCTTGCGGTTCAGGCTCTCGCTGCGGCTGTCCACCTCGCAACGCAGGCCGGCGGCTTCCAGCTGCTGCCGCAGCCCCCCGGCAAACGGGATCAACGAGTCGTTGATGGGCAGCACCACCGCCTGCACCGGCGCCATCCAGAGCGGGAAACGTCCGGCGAAATGCTCGATGAGGATGCCGAGGAAACGCTCGATGGAGCCATAGATAACCCGGTGGATCATGATGGGGCGATGGCGTTCGTTGTCGCTGCCGATGTAATGCAGGTCGAAGCGCTCGGGCAGCGACATGTCCAGCTGGATGGTGCCGCACTGCCAGGTACGCTTGAGGGCGTCCCGGATGTGCACGTCGATCTTCGGACCGTAGAAGGCCCCGTCGCCCTCGTTGATCTTATAGGGACGGCCGTAGGCTTTCAACGCGTTTTCCAGGCCGTCGGTGGCCTGACGCCACTGGTCGTCGGTGCCGATGGATTTTTCCGGCCTCGTGGACAGCTCCAGGTGAAAGCCGAGGCCGAAGGTCGAGTAGATCCGCTCCACCAGGCGCAGCACGCCGAGGATCTCTTCCTGGATCTGGTCCGGGCGCATGAAGATGTGGGCGTCATCCTGGTGAAAGGCGCGCACCCGGAACAGCCCCGAGAGCACCCCGCTCATCTCGTGGCGATGGACCAGCCCGATCTCTGCCTGGCGCAAGGGCAAGTCCTTGTAGGAATGATGCCGGGTGCGGTACAGGAGCATCCCGCCGGGGCAGTTCATCGGCTTAATGGCGTAGTCTTCATCGTCCACCGACGAGGTGTACATGTTCTCGCGGTAGTTTTCCCAGTGGCCGCTGCGCTCCCAGAGGACGCGGCGTAGCATGATGGGCGTCTTGGTCTCGACGTAGCCCGCCCGGCGGTGCTCCTCGCGCCAGTAGGCAAGCAGCGCGTTCCAGATTTCCATCCCTTTGGCATGGAAAAACGGCATCCCCGGCGCCTCTTCGTGAAAGCTGAACAGGTCCATGGCCAGGCCGATCTTGCGGTGGTTGCGCCGCTTGGCCTCCTCGATGAACGCCAGGTGGGCCTTGAGCGCCTTCTTGTCGAAAAATGCCGTCCCGTAGATGCGTTGGAGTTGGGCCCGGTTCTGGTCGGCGCGCCAGTAGGCCCCCGAGACCTTGGTGAGCTTGAAGGCCCGCACGAACCCGGTGTGCGGCACGTGGGGGCCGCGGCACAGGTCGGTGAACCCGTCCTGCTCGTAAAACGAGATGGTACCGTCGTCCAGCTCTTCGAGCATCTCGAGCTTGTAGGGTTCGTCGCGGTAAAAGGCCAGGGCCTCGGCCTTGGACACCTCGCGGCGCCGGATGGGCAGCTTGGCGGCCACGATGCGGCGCATCTCCTCCTCGATCTTGCCCAGGTCCTCTTCGCTCACCGGCGGCATGTCGATGTCGTAGTAAAAGCCATCCTCGATCACCGGGCCGATGGTCAGGCGGGCCGCGGGATAGAGCCGCAGCACGGCCTGAGCCATCACATGGGCCGCGCTGTGGCGCATGATCTCCAGGCCTTCGGGATCGCGGGTGGTGATGATGCGCACGCGGCTGTCGGTCTCGATGGGGGTCATCAAGTCCACCAGCCGACCGTCGAGTTCAAGGGCAACGCTCTCGCGCGCCAAGCCCTCGGAGATGCTCAAGGCCAGGTCGTATCCGGTGGGTGGCGTGTCAAAGCGCTTTATGTCGCCGTCTGGAAGTGTTATGTGGATCATCGTCTCTCACCGGCGCCGCCGCACGGTTGCGGCGGCTGTTTGATCCGTCCCCCTGAGGGGAGCTGAAGGAAATTTTTCGTAGACCCTGCAACTTAGGAGAATCACCACGACTGGTCAAGGGAAAAGCGCGCCGTCCTGGCGCATGGTCGCAAACCAAGACGCGTTGACCCAGGCCGCCGCGCGTTTTTCCGGCTGCCCCGTCATCGCCGTGGACCTGGAAGCCGACTCGATGTACCACTTCCGGGAAAAGGTCTGCCTGCTGCAGATGGCCGCCGCCGGGGAAAGCGTGGTCATCGACCCGCTGGCCGTTTCCGACCTGTCAGCCGTGGCCCCGCTGTTTGCCAGCGCCGATATCCGCAAGATCTTCCACGGCGCCGATTACGACGTGCGTTCGCTGTACCGCGATTTCGGCATCGTCATCGACAACCTTTTCGACACCCAGATCGCCGCCACCTTTCTCGGGTTTACCGAGACCGGCCTCGACAGCATGCTGCGCCAGTGCTTCGGCATCCGGCTGGACAAAAAATTCCAGAAAAAGGACTGGTCCCGGCGTCCATTGCCCGAGGAGATGGTCTCCTACGCGGCCCGGGACGTGATCTACCTGGAACCCTTGGCAGAACGGCTGCGGGCCGAGCTGGAGGCCAAGGGGCGGCTTTCATGGGTCGAGGAAGAGTGCGACCTGCTGCGCCAGGTGCGCCCGCCCGAGCCGGACGGCAGCCCTTTGTTTCTGCGTTTCAAGGGCGCCGGACGCCTCGACCGGCGCAGCCTGGCGGTGCTGGAGGCGCTGCTGCAGCTGCGCAGCGCCATCGCCGCCCGATGGGACCGTCCCCTGTTCAAGGTGCTCGGCAACGCCGCCCTGCTGACCCTGGCCAAGGAAAAGCCGACAACCCCCCAGGCCCTTTCGGCCTGCAAGGCCCTGAGCGCCAAGCAGATCGCCATCCACGGCGAGGCCGTCCTGGCCGCCGTCGACCGCGCCCTCAGCCTACCGCCAAACCGGCTGCCGCGCTACCCGCGACAGCGTCCCCAGCCGATAGCGCCCGAAGTTCCCGATCGCATTGCCGCCTTGCGGGCCTGGCGCGACCGCAAGGCCCGCAAGCTGGGCCTCGATCCGGCGGTCCTATTCAACAAGGCCCAACTCACGGCCATCGCCCGGGCCTGCCCGCGCCGCCTGGAACAATTGCGCCAGATCCCGGAAATCCGCCGCTGGCAGTTCAACAGCTTCGGCCGCAACCTGATCGCCGTGCTCAGCAAGGTGAAGTAGGGGCCGACGCTCTTCTAACGCCACCACGGTGTTGCGACAATCTCAAAACGGGGCGCGCCGCCAGGGGCGAGTCTTCGGCTATAACCCTTTATCCCATCGTTCGCCGCGTTGCTATGATTCGAGGGTAAAGTGACGCACGAGGGGAAGTTTGCGCTCGGCCACCCGCTGGTAGGTTTCAGCCGGGTAGCCGAGGGCGATGACGGCGCGCACCGTTTCGTCGGGCGCTAGGCCGAGGCGGGCGGCAGCGGCCCGATCGTTCTGTAAGGCCGAGACGGCGAAGCCGATCAGGCAGCTTCCCAGGCCCATGGCATGGGCGGCAAGCAGAATCTGGCCGGCCGCCAGGAGGCAGTCCTCGACAGGGCAGCTTGCCCGCCGCGAGGCGATAACGACGGCCGCCGGGGCCCCGTGGAAGAGCCAGTCTCGGCCGGTGGCGCGCCAGTCCGCCAGTTTTTCTTCGGCGACGGCGTAGTAGTCACGGTAGTAGGCGGCCAGTTGCGGTTTGCCCACCAGCCGCATCAGGGCCCGCAGCCAAGGACGCGCCGCCTGGCGGTTGAGCCTGGCAAAAAAAGCGGCCACGGCATTCATCAGTTCCATGACAGCGGCCCGGTTCGGCAACAGGGTAAAGGTCCACGGCTGACAATTTGTGCCAGAAGGGGCGCTGATGCCGATTTTCACCAGGTCCTCGAGCCGCTCCAATGGCACCGGTTTGTCCTTGAAATTGCGACAGCTGCGCCGCGATCCCATCAGGCGCACCAACTGCGCCAGGTCGAACTGACCCGGTGGCAGCCAGCGCGAATCGGAGGAAAAGGAAGAAAAACGGATCGTCTCGGCGGACAGGGAGCCAACGCGGACAGCATCCACCGGACAGGCGGCAGCGCAGTGGCCGCAGTTAAGAGACTGGTCGCCCACCACCCGGGCCTTGTCGCCGACCATGGCCAAGGTGCCGGCCGGGCAGACGCGCACGCAAAGGCCGCAGCCGATGCAGCGTTCGGTGTCGATGCGGGTAGTGACGGTGCGCTCAGGGATCATGGAAAGTAGACACGGAAAGAGTATTAGGAGTCTTTTGATGCCAGGTGGCCGCTGCGTGTCAAATTGGATCGTTCAAGGGCGCCGGGCCTCCCGGGACAGCTCCACGGCGAACTGCCGGGCCATGAGCCGCTCGTAGGTCAGCGGCATCAGGCGGCTGACCCAGTAGGCGATCTTGCCCACCGGTGTCAAGACCACCATGGGCCGGCGCCGCAAGGCGGCGCGGTAAAGGATGTCGGCCACCGCCGCGGCGCTGGTCTGGCGGCCGACGCGCGACTGGGGCCGCGCGGTGACCCGCCCGTCACCCCCCAGGGCGCGCCGCTGCAGGTTGGTCTGCACGAAGCCGGGACAGGCGATCATCACCTGGACCCCGTCGGGACGCAGTTCGGCGCGCAACGTGGTAAAAAGGCCGTGCAGGGCGTGCTTGCTGGCGCAGTAGGCGCTGCGTCCAAGCAGCGGAGAGACGCCGGCGAGGCTCTCCACCACCACGATCAGCCCCCGCGACGCCCTCAGGCTCGCCAGGGCGGCCTGGGTGCAGTAGAGGGATCCGAAAAAATTCACCGCCATGACGCGTTCGAAGACCTCGGCGCGGGTGTCGACGAAGCGGTCCCGGGCCGTGATGCCGGCGTTGTTGACCAGGACGTCGATGCGGCCGAAGCGCCCTAACACGGCGTCGATGCCGGCCTGGCAATCCCGGCGCGCGGAGACGTCGCAGACGGCGGCAACAACCTCCGTTCCCCCTCCAGCCAGTCTGGCCGCCTCCCGCTGGAGCGCCTCGGCATCCATGTCCAACAACCCCAGGCGGGCCCCGCCACGGGCAAAGCGCCGCGCCAATGCCAGGCCGATCCCGCTGGCGCCTCCCGTGATGACCGCCACCTTGTCTTGGAATTTTTTAACTTTAGTCACTCTCGTCACTTTCTTTTTTCTTTGCAATGCCATCAACCGCCCACCGGTGACGTTGAGGGGCCCGGCCGGTCATGTCGGTAGCCGCTTCAGAGACGGGAAAACAACCGCAGACAAGCCACAAACGGAAGGAGACCGATTGGGGCCTGCAACTGGCTCGCGCCGGCCAGCGGCCAAATTTTCGACACGGCCAGCTACCACCGTCACCTCGACGATTGGTTATGACGCCTTGCCCCCATCAATCGAAAGCCATGTCGGTTTTCCACACCTTCCAGACCTTGCCCACCAGGTCCGGTCCGGGCTTGAGGGTCATCTTGCCCGGCCGCCAGCCCGACGGGGTGGCTTCGCCGCCCTTGCTGTTGCGCACCAGCTGAAAGGCCTGCACCTGGCGAAGCGTCTCCTCGACGTTGCGGCCCACCGGCGGCGTGAGGACCTCGTAGCCCTGGATGACGCCGTCGGGATCGATGATGAAACGGCCCCGGGTTTCCACCCCGGCCTGGTCGTCATAGACGCCGAAGGCGGCGCCCACCTTGCCGCCGACATCCGAAAGCATGGGAAAGGGAACCCCGCCGGCGACCATCCTGGACAGTTCCACGTCGTTCCACATCTTGTGCACGAAGACGCTGTCGATGCTCATGGACAGCACCTGCACGCCCAGATCCTCATAAGCCTTGTTCTTTTCGGCAACTGCCGAAATTTCCGTCGCTCAGACGAAGGTGAAATCCCCCGGGTAGAAGCACAGCAGGACCCACTTGCCCAGGTATTCGGAAAGTTTCACGGAAACGAATTTGCCTTGGTGATAGGCAGGCGCGGCAAAATCCGGCGCCTTGCGGCCGACCATGATCATGGGACTCACCTCCTTTGCGGTTGCCGATGGGGTTGGAGAATCAGTTGCCGGGGCCGGCTCCTCCCCAACGAGCCCACCGCTGGGGCGGGCGCAGCCGACTTCCATTTCTTCGGCCATTGGACTTCCTTTCGCTTTTAGAGTTGGCACAGACTCTCTGAGAATCCTTACCAATTTTTTTAATGAGTGAAAAGCAAAATGGCCGAATCTTCGAATGCCCGGCTCCCGGTCTTCTGGCAGCGGCAGTACGCGTGGGCCCGCGGTTGACCGGCAGAGCGAAATGTGAAAAAAGGGATCACCGTTTTTTCCCCGCGGTGACAGGGCGCATCGATTCCCGCCGCGGCAATCGGCGTCCTTCGATCGGACAGAAAGGAATGCCCATGGTGGCCCCCAAAAATGATGCCGCAACGGCAGGTACGGAAGGACAAAAACCGTTGGATTTCATCCGCCAGATCGTGGCCGAAGATGTGGCCGCCGGCGTCCACGGCGGGCGGGTGGCCACCCGTTTTCCGCCGGAGCCCAACGGATTCCTGCACATCGGCCATGCCAAGTCCATCTGCCTCAACTTCGGCATTGCCAGGCAGTTCGGCGGCACCTGCAACCTGCGCTTCGACGACACCAACCCTTCCAAGGAGGAGATGGCCTACGTCGAGTCGATCCAGGCCGATGTGCGCTGGCTGGGCTTCGACTGGGAGGACCGCCTCTTTTACGCCTCCGACTACTTCGACCGGCTCTACCGGTTCGCCGTGGCCCTGATAGAAAAGGGAAAGGCCTACGTGGACGACCAGAGCGCCGAGCAGATCCGCCAGTCCCGCGGCACCCTGACCCGGCCGGGGATTCCCAGCCCGTACCGGGACCGGTCGGTGGCGGAAAACCTCGACCTGTTCGAACGCATGAAAAACGGGGAATTTCCCGACGGCAGCCGGGTGCTGCGGGCCAAAATCGACATGGCCAACGCCAACGTCGTCATGCGCGACCCCACCCTCTACCGGATCCGCAAGGTGGCCCACCACCGCACCGGCGACCACTGGTGCATCTACCCGCTCTACGATTTCGCCCACTGCCTCTCGGACGCCATCGAGGGAATCACCCATTCGATCTGTACCATGGAATTCGAGAACAACCGGGAGCTGTACGACTGGATCCTCGAGACCCTGGAAATTCCCGACCGGCCCCGCCAGTACGAGTTCGCCCGCCTCAACCTGACGCGCACGGTGCTCAGCAAGCGCAAGCTGCTCCAGTTGGTGGACGAAAAGATCGTCGACGGCTGGGACGACCCGCGCATGCCCACCTTGAGCGGCCTGCGCCGCCGCGGCTTCACCCCCGAGGCCATCCGCAACTTCTGCGACCGCATCGGCGTGGCCCGGGCCCAGAGCACGGTGGACTACGCCCTGCTGGAGCACTGCCTGCGCGAAGATCTCAACCGCCGCGCCCCGCGGGTGATGGCGGTGCTGCGACCGCTGAAGCTGGTCATCGAAAACTACCCGCAAGGTCAAACCGAAACCCTGGAGGCAATCAACAACCCCGAAGACCCGGCGGCCGGCACCCGGCCGGTTCCTTTCGGGCGGGAGATTTACATCGAACGCGACGACTTCATGGTGGATCCGCCCAAGAAGTGGTTCCGCCTGGCGCCGGGACGCGAAGTGCGGCTGCGCTACGCCTATTTCATCACCTGCACCGAGGCGGTCACCGATCCGAAGACCGGAGAAATAACGGAACTGCGCTGCACCTACGACCCGGCCACCCGCGGCGGCGACGCCCCGGACGGCCGCAAGGTCAAGGGGACCCTGCACTGGGTGGCGGCCCACGCGGCAATAGCCGCCGAAGTGCGCCTCTACGACAACCTGTTCACGGTGGACAACCCCGCCGAGGTGGCAGAAGACAAGTCGTTTCTCGACCTCGTCAACCCCGAGGCCTTGACGGTACTCGACGGCTGCCGCCTGGAACCGGGCCTGGCCGCCGCGGCCCCCGGGGATTTCTTCCAGTTCGAGCGCCTGGGCTATTTTTGCGTCGATGCCAAGGACAGCCGCCCGGGCCGGCCCGTGTTCAACCGCACCGTCACCCTGCGCGACACCTGGGCCAAGATCAAGCAGAAGCAGTCGAAATCCTGAACCGCTGCCGTCACACGAACCCGGTCTGAACCTGCCGCAACACCCCTTCCACAAGATCGCGGATCTCCGTCAGCCGGCTCTCGGTGAACGCCTCGAAGCGCAAAACCAGGGCCGGCTGGGTGTTGGAGGCCCGCACCAGGCCCCAGCCGTCGTCAAAAAGCACCCGAACCCCGTCGATGTCGATGACCGGATAGGATCGACGCAGGGTTTCGGTCACCCGCGCCACCACGGCGAACTTGATGTGATCGGGGCAGTCGACCCGGATCTCGGGGGTGGTGACCGTTGCGGGCACGTCGGCCAGCAGCTCGGCGATGCGCCGGTCGGTGGCCGACAGGATCTCCAGCAGGCGTCCGGCGGCATAGATGGCGTCATCGAAGCCGAAGTAGCGGTCGGCAAAAAACATGTGGCCGCTCATCTCCCCGGCCATCTCCGCCTTTTCCTCCTTCATCTTCTTCTTGATCAAGGCGTGGCCGGTCTTCCACATGACGGCCCGTCCGCCGTGCTTTTCGATGTCGTCGTACATCGCCTTGGAGCACTTGACTTCGCTGATGAAGGTTGCCCCGGGCTTGCGCGAGAGGATCTCGCGGGCAAACAGGATCATCAGCCGGTCGCCGTAGACGATACGCCCCTGTTCGTCCACCACCCCGATCCGGTCGCCGTCGCCGTCGAAGCCGATGCCCAGGTCCAGGCCGCGCTCCACCACGGTGCGGATCAGGTCGGCCAGGTTAGCGGCCACGGTGGGGTCGGCCGGGTGGTTGGGAAAGCGGCCGTCCATCTCGCAGTACAGCGGTACCACCTCGCAGCCCAGGGCGGTGAGAATCGGCACCGCCAGCGGCCCGGCGGTGCCGTTGCCCGCGTCCACGGCGACGCGCATGGGTCGGGCCAGCTTGAGGTTGCCGGTCAAAAACGCCGTGTAGGCCGGCGCCAGGTCCATCGCCCGGCGGCGCCCGTGGCCGACGACGAAATCGCCTCTTTCGGCGATGGCGCGCACCTGCTGCAATTGCTCCCCGTGGACTGAATCCAGGCCGCGGCAAATCTTGAAGCCGTTGTATTCCCCCGGGTTGTGGCTGGCGGTGATCATCACGCCGCCGTCCTGCTCGAGGTGGACGATGGAGAAGTAGAGCAGCGGCGTGGGGCAGACGCCGATGTCGGTGACCTCGGCGCCCGTGGCCACCAGGCCGGCAACAAGACGATCGGCGTAGCGGTCCGAGGAGAGGCGGCAGTCACGCCCCACGGTGAGGCGCCGGCACCCGTGACGGGCCAGGAACGTACCGATGGCCCGCCCCAGGACTTCGACGTCGGCCTCGGTGAAATCATCGTCGGCGATGCCGCGGATGTCGTACTCGCGAAAGATCAGCGGATTCATGGGGCCTCCTGCGAAAAAACAAAGTTATCGGAATCAAGAGGAAACCATAGAAAATTAATCAGAGCGACTTTCAGGCGCAACCATTCCCACGGGCCTCACGCCCAGATCAGGGCCAGGAGGCCCACCAGGGCGCAGTAGGGCGCAAAGAGATGGAGCCGGCCCCGGCGCACGATGTACACCAGCATCCACAGGGCCGCGTAGCCCACCAGGGCCGAAGCACCGGTTCCCAGGGCCACGATGGCCAGCGGCGGACCGCCGCCGCCGGCCAACTCGCCGGCGCCGATCAGGGCCGCGCCGCAGATGGCCGGAATCGACAGCAAGAAAGAGAAGCGCGCCGCCGTGTCGCGGCTCAACCCCAGGATCAGTCCCAGGGCGATGGTGGCCCCGGAGCGGGAAATGCCGGGAATGATGGCCAGCCCCTGGATCACCCCGATGGCCAGGGCTGCCGCCAGGGAAAAGTCGGCCATGGTGTGCCGGCGCACCGTGGCCCGGCGCGTGGCCAGCAGCAGCAGGCAGGTAACCATCAAGGCGAGACCCACCAACGCCACCGAGCCGAAGAGCCGGTCGGCGATTTCGTGAAACCCCAGGCCGATGGCCGCCGTGGGCACCGAGGCGGCGGCGATGAGCCAGGCGAGCCGCAAGTCACCGTCTGTGGTGATGGCCGACCCGGCGGCCTGGCCGTGGGCCAGGCGCTTCAAAAAACCCCACAACGCGGCGACGATGGCCCCGATGTCCCTTCGAAAGAATACAACCACGGCGGCCAGCGTCCCCACATGGACGCTGATGTCGAAGGCCAGCTCCGGCTCCCGCAGGCCGAACCAGTGTTGCAACAGGACCAGATGCCCCGAACTGCTCACCGGCAAAAACTCGGTCAAGCCCTGGACAATGCCCAGGGCAATCGCCTGAAACGGTTCCATATCCCTCCTTGGTTAATCCCAATCCCGCAAACCGATACTTTGACGCCCCGGTGATCATCCGTGCTCCCCGTCTTGACACTCTAGGGAAAAATGCCGTAAGCCAAGCATCCTGATCAAAGCTTCAAAAGATCCGCAGCCGCTCCCCGACCCTTTCGGACCATGACACGGAGGCCCACCGATGATCATTGACACTCATTCCCAACTGTTTACCGCCGAGGCTATCGAAAGCTTCCCCGAGGAGATGGCCCGCAGCTACCAAGCCATGTTCCGGAACATGGCCCTGCCCACCATCGAGGACACCATCGCCGACATGGATGCCGCCGGGGTGGACCGGACCGTGATCGTAGGCATCGATGCCGAGACCACCCATCGCTACAAGGTGTCCAACGACTTGGTGGCCCAAACCGTGGCCCGCTTTCCCGACCGGCTCATCGGCTTTGCCGGGGCCGACCCGCACAAGGGCCGGCTCGCCTGCGACGAGCTGGCCCGGGCCGTCAACGAACTGGGCTTGCGGGGGCTGAAACTGCTGCCGCACCTGGCCGACATCGCCCCGGATGACCGGCGCATGTACCCGCTCTACGAAACGGCGCGGGGCCTAAAAATCCCCGTCCTGTTTCACAGCGGCACCCAATTTCACGCCGGCACCAAAATCCGCTTCTGCCGGCCGCTCTACCTGGACACAGTGGCGGTGGATTTTCCCGATCTTCAGATCGTGATGGCCCACTTCGGCTACCCCTGGTTCCACGAGGGGCTGGCCGTGGTGCTGCGCAACCCCAACGTCTGGTTCAACATCGCCGGCTGGGCCCCCAAGCGCATCCCCGAAGAGGTGATCCGCCAGATCAACGGCCCGTTACGCTACAAGGCCCTGTTCGGCAGCGACTACCCCCTGCTCAAACGCACCCGCATCGTGGCCGAGCTGGACCAGCTCCCCTTCAAGGAAGGGGTGCGCCAGCTGCTGACGAGCGACAACCCCAAGCGGCTGCTGGGCCTGTAACGCAATTTTCGGGCTTCCCTATCGCGGCTTGGCGGTGCGGTTCGAATCCCCGCTCAGGGCGACAGAGATCTGCTCCACGATCGCCTCGGCGGCCTGAAGCGGATCGGCCGCATCACGGATGGGCCGGCCGACCACCAGGTGGTCTGCCCCCGCCGCCACCGCCGCCGCCGGCGTCATCACCCGCCGCTGATCGTCGCCGGCCACCTCCCCGGCCGCCGGGCGGATGCCCGGCACCACGGCCAGCAGGCGGTCGTCGAAGCGCTGCTTGAGCATCTCCAGTTCGTGACCGGCGCACACCACCCCGGCGCAGCCGGCATCGGCGGCCATGGCCGCGCGCCGCAGAACCAGGTGGCCGGGATCCTCGGCCAGCTCGGGGCGCAGGCCGGCGGCCTTCAGCTCGGCCGGTGCGACGCTGGTCAGGACAGTCACCCCGAGCACTTTCACCCGCCCCCCGGCGCCCTCCACCGCCGCCTCGAGCATGGCCGGGGATTCGCCGCAGTGCACAGTGACGAAATCCACCTCCAGGGCCGCGGCGGCCGCCATGGCCCGCCGTACGGTGGCCGGGATGTCGTGGAGCTTGAGATCCAGGAAAATCCGCGCCCCGCCGCGGCGGCGCACCAGGTCCGCCACCGCCGGCCCCTCGCGCACGAAGAGCTCCAGGCCGATCTTGAACATTCCCACCGCCCCCGCCAGCCGCTCCACCAACGGCTCGGCCGCCGCCGCGCTCGGCACATCCAGGGCAAAGACGAGATAATCCTTGGCTGCGCGTCGGATCATAGCGTCCTCCTCCCGGCGTCGGCCTGCCGTCCGTATTGCTGGTCGATCCACTGCCGGTAGGTCCCGCTGCGCACCCGCCGGGTCCACCATGAGTTAGCCAGGTACCAGTCGATGGTTTGCGCCAACCCCTCCTCGAAAGTCACCGCCGGGCACCAGCCGATTTCCCTTTCGATCTTGGTGCAGTCGATGGCGTAGCGCCGGTCGTGCCCCGGCCGGTCCGCGACAAAGGTGATAAGGCGGCGGCGCGGCGCCTCGAGGGCCGGGCAGCGCTGGTCGACGAGGTCGCAGAGGGTTTTCACCACCTGCAGGTTGCTGCGCTCGCTGCGGCCGCCGATGTTGTAGGTCTCGCCGATGCGGCCGGAGCGCATTACCGCCCAGATGGCCCGGCAGTGGTCCCCGACGAAGAGCCAGTCGCGCACGTTGCCCCCGTCGCCGTAGACCGGCAGCGGTTTACCGTCGACGGCGTTGAGAATCATCAGGGGGATCAGCTTTTCGGGAAACTGGTACGGCCCGTAGTTGTTGGAGCAGTTGGACACCGTCACCGGCAGCCCGTAGGTGCGCCCATAGGCGCGCACTAGGTGGTCCGAGGCCGCCTTGGAGGCCGAGTAGGGGCTGGACGGATCGTAGGGGGTGCTCTCGGTGAAGTAGCCCTCGGCCCCCAGGGAGCCGAACACCTCGTCGGTGCTCACGTGGTGGAACAGCACCAAGCGCTTCTGTCGGCGGGCCGCCTCCAGCAGGGTGAAGGTGCCGTTGACGTTGGTGCGCACGAAGGCGTCCGGTCCCACGATGCTCCGGTCCACGTGGGACTCGGCGGCGAAGTGGCACACGGCGTCCACCTCCCAGCGGGCAAAGGCGTCTTCCACCGCCGCGGCGTCACAGATATCCGCCCGCACGAAGCGGTAGCGCTCACCGAAGCGCTCGGGCAGGCCGGCGAGGTTTTCCGGGTTGCCGGCGTAGGTGAGCTTGTCCATGTTGACCACCCGCCCCGCGTACCCGGCGTCTTGCAGCAGGTAGCGGACGAAGTTGGCCCCGATGAAACCGCAACCCCCGGTGACCAGTATCGATTCAAAACGTCGTTCGGACATGGCGGCCTTTCCTGCAGATCACAGCAACTAGTGTCTCAAAAAGTAATGAGCATAGACGAAATCGGATTCAAAATCCACGCCTCAATCCGCATCCCGCCTCGGCCGACCCTTGACGCCCGGGGCGCAGGGTGAGTATGTAAAACGACTCATTCAATCTGGAGCTTTTTCCGGGCGCCAGAAAGGACCCCATGAAACTTTCCGACCTGCCCGAACACTGGGACCTGATCGTCGTCGGCGGCGGCATCACCGGTGCCGCGGTGCTCCTGGAGGCGGCCCGCCGCGGCTTGAGCACCCTGCTGCTCGAGGCCCGGGACTATGCCTGGGGCACCTCCAGCCGCAGTTCCAAGCTGGTTCACGGCGGTCTGCGCTACCTGCGCCAGGGGCGTTTCGCTCTGACGCGCACCGCGGTTCGCTCGCGGGAGACCCTGCTGGCCAAATTGCCGGGCTTGGTAGATCCCCTGGCCTTTTACGTACCGTTGTACCGCGGCCGCCCTCCGGGACGCACCTCGCTGCGCATCGGGCTGAATATCTACGATATCATCGCCGGCCGAAGGACCCATCGCTACCTGCGCCGTGGAGAATTCGTGGACACGTTCCCCGGGCTCAGGGCCGAGCGCCTCGTGGGGGCCTACCGTTTCGAGGATGCCCAGACCGACGATGCCCGGCTGGTGCTGCGCCTCATCCAGGCTGCCGGCGCCTTCGGCGGCACGGCCCTCAACTACACCCGGGCAGAAAAACTGGAGCGCAACCGCGCGGGGCGCATCGCGGCCGTGACTGCCCGCGACCTGGAAGACGGCACCGAGCGGGTTCTTGGCGCCGGGGCGGTGATCAACGCCACCGGCGTGCTGGCCGGGCAGTTCGGCCCCCTGCCGCAGACCAAACTGCACCTGCGTCCCCTGCGCGGCAGCCACCTCGTCGTCTCGGCCCAGACCCTGCCCCTGGCGGCAGCGGTCAGCTTCGCCCATCCCGAAGACGACCGCGGCGTATTCGCCCTGCCTTGGGAAAACGCGGTGCTGGTGGGCACCACCGACCTGGACCACCTCCAGGCCCTCGACGCCGAACCGCGGGCGGAGAACGCCGAAATCGCCTACCTGCTCGAAGCGATCAACCACATCGCCCCGGGCAGGCCAATCGGTGTCGACGATGTCCTCAGCATCCAGGCCGGGGTCCGGCCGGTGGTGGGCCGCGGCGACCGCCCGCCTTCGGATGAATCGCGCGAACACGTGGTCTGGGCCGAAAATGGGCTGGTGACGGTCACCGGGGGCAAGCTGACCACCTTCCGGCGCCTGGCCCACGACGCCTTGGCTGCCGCCGCCCCGTGGCTGCCCCAAGCCCCGCGGCGCCGGTCGGTCTGGACGGCACTGGCACCGGGCCGCATCGACGGGCATCAGGCCCAGGGCCTCGCGCCGGCAGCGCTGCGGCGCCTAGTCGGCCGCTACGGCCCGGCGGCCGGCGATATCATCGCCGACGCGGCCCCGGAAGACCTGGCGCCGGTGGGATCGAGCCCAACCCTCTGGGCCGAGCTGGCCCATGCCGCCCGCAGGGAGCAGGTGCATCATCTGGTCGACCTCATGTTGCGCCGGGTGCGCCTGGGGCTGCTGCTGCCCGAGGGCGGGCGGGAATTTCTGCCCTGCATCCGCCGGATCTGCCAACCGGCGCTCGGCTGGAACGACCAGCGCTGGCAAGCGGAAGAGACGGCCTACCTGGCCTACTGGCGGCAGTACTGCCGGCCGCAATGAGGTTCCGAAGCCTTGGCCCACCTTGGATCGGTCGTCATTTTGCGGATTCATTGTTTTTTTCACTCTCGGCTCACCGCTCTTCGGTAAAGGCTTGGAAACATGTCTGCCTCAACTGACTTCGTCCCCCCATGGAGGGACAGCCCACCCCGCCCCGGCAGCTATCGGGCGATCTTCAAATGGGGCGCTCCCAACGGCTTCAAGCACCCCAACCCCCGTCTCTACCGGCTGCTCAAGACGCGCCTGGGAATGGCAGACCAGGATTTCTCCCGGCCCCGCGACACCGGCGACGCGCCGGTGCGCTGCGCCTCGCCCTGCGGCCTGAACGCCGACCAGGTTGAGGCCCTGGCGCGGATCGTGGGGGAGGCCAACATCGCCGACGACGACTTCAGCCGGGTGCGCTACGGCACCGGCCAGAGCCTGGAAGAGGCCATTCGCCTGCGCCGGCAGGATCCCGGCCCGGCCCCGGACCTGGTGGTCCACCCCCGGCACGCCGACGACGTGCGGGCCGTGGTGGCCTTCTGCCACCAGCAGCGCATCCCGCTTCGTGTCTATGGCGGCGGCAGCTCGGTGACCCTGGGGCTTCAGGCTGTCGGCGGCGGGGTAACCCTGGCCATGGCCACCCACATGCACCGGATCCTGGCCTTCAACGAAACCAACCGGACCGTAACGGTCGAGCCGGGCATCCTCGGTCCGGATTACGAGCGGGCCTTGAACGAAGCCCCGGCCCGTTTCGGCGCCGGCGGCCGCTACACCGGGGGCCATTTTCCCCAGAGTTTCGAGTATTCCACCGTGGGCGGTTGGATCGCGGCCCTGGGCGCGGGCCAGCAGTCCTCCTACTACGGGAATATTGCCGACCTGGTGGTCAGCCAGCACTACGTCACCCCGGCCGGCGAGATTCGCACCCTGCCCTACCCGGCCGCAGCCACCGGCCCCAAGGTTAACGACATGCTCAAGGGCAGCGAAGGCTGTTTCGGCGTCATGGTGGCCGCCACCCTCAAGATCTTCCGCCATCAGCCCGAGAATCGGCGCCGCTTCAGTTTCCTGTTTCCTTCCTGGTCCCGGGCAGTGGCCGCGGCCCGGGCCATCGCCCAGGGCGAGTTCGGCCTCCCTTCGGTGCTGCGCATTTCCGACGCGGAGGAGACCGACGTGGCGCTCAAGCTCTACGGCATCGACCATCCCTGGCTCGACCGGCTGCTCGCCCGGCGCGGCCTTGTCGCCGGCCGCCGCTGCCTGATGCTCGGCCAGGCCGACGGCCAGCGCGACTTCGCCGCCAACATCCGACGCCAGGCCCGGCGCATCGCCCGCCGCTGGGGCGGTTTTTCCCTCACCGGCTACCCCGTGTCGCGCTGGGCCCACGGCCGGTTCACCGATCCTTATCTGCGCGAAGACCTCGCGGATTTCGGCATCGCCATCGACACCCTGGAAACCGCCGTTCCCTGGGACCGGCTCGAGCGGGTCTATCGGCAGGTGCGCAGCTATATCAAGCAGCGGCCCGAAACCATCTGCATGACCCACGCCTCCCACTTCTACCCTCAGGGGACCAACCTTTATTTCATCTTCATCACCCGCCCGACGGACCTGGCGGATTTTACCGCCTTTCACCGGGGCATCGTCGCCCGCATCGCCGCCGCCGGCGGCAGCCTGAGCCACCACCACGGCGTCGGCCGCCTCATGGCGCCCTGGATGGAAACCCATCTGGGAACGGAACAGATGGCGGTGCTGCGGGCCCTCAAGCGCCACTTCGACCCCCACGGGATCATGAATCCCGGGGGAACGCTGGGACTGGATGAGAAGAAGTGAAAGTGGGAAATAAACGCATCGCCTGCGCTTGCACCGTAGCTGTTTGGCTGGCATGTCAAACGTGGCCCATGCCTATCCAAGCCAAGTTTCCGGTCTCCAGTTTCCAGTTTCGGGAGACGCCATGAGCGACAAAGACCTTCTGCTGGCTATCGACAACGGCACCCAGAGTCTCAAGGCCCTGGTCTTCGATTCCGCCGGCCGCCTGATCGGTCGACGCCAGGTGGTCTTCGAACCGTATGTCAGCCCCCGCCCCGGCTGGGCCGAGCAGGACCCGGAGGTCTTCTGGCAGGCCTTGTGCACCGCCTGCCAGGGCTTGTGGCAAGACGACCCGTCCCTGCGGCAACGCATTGCCGGCGTGGCAGTCACCACCCAGCGCAGTACCGTGATCAATCTGGATGGATCCGGCCGGCCGCTACGGCCGGCCATCATCTGGCTCGACCAGCGCCGCGCCTACGGCCTGCCGCCGGTGGGCGGCCTCTGGGGGTTGGCGTTCCGTCTCCTGGGCCTCACCGAGACCATCGCCTATTTCCAGGCCGAGGCCGAGGCAAACTGGATCCGGATGCACCAGCCGGAGGTGTGGACCCGCACTCGCCGTTTCCTGCTGCTTTCCGGTTACCTGAACTGGCGGCTCACGGGCCGCTTCGTCGACTCCACCGGCAGCATCGTCGCCTACCTGCCCTTCGACTACAAACGCCTCGCCTGGGCCCCTTCCTGGGACTGGAAATGGCAGGCCATCGGCATTGCGCCGGACCTGCTGCCCGAACTGGTGCCACCCACGGCGGTGATGGGACAAATCACGGCCGCCGCGGCGGCCGAAACGGGGATCCCGGCCGGCCTGCCGGTAGTGGCCGCCGCCGCGGACAAGGCCTGCGAGGTAATCGGCTCCGGCAGCCTCGAACCCCACGTGGGTTGCCTAAGCTACGGCACCACGGCCACCATCAACGTCACCAGTGCCCGCTACGTGGAGCCCGTGCGGCTTCTGCCGCCCTACCCGTCGGCGGCCCCGGGCCACTACAGCCTGGAAGTGATGATCTACCGGGGCTACTGGATGGTCAGTTGGTTCAAGAAACAATTCGGCCACCTGGAAGCGCAGGCGGCGCAGATGGAAAACCTCGCCGCCGAGGAGCTGTTCGACCGCATGATCGCCGACATCCCTCCCGGAACCATGGGGCTAGTGCTCCAGCCCTACTGGTCACCGGGTCTCAAGACCCCCGGCCCCGAGGCCAAGGGGGCAGTGATCGGTTTCGGCGACGTGCATACCCGCGCCCACCTGTACCGGGCCATCCTCGAAGGGCTGGCCTACGCCCTGCGCGAGGGCAAGGAACGCATCGAACGACGCACCCGGATTCCCATCACCGAGTTGCGGGTATCCGGCGGCGGCAGCCAGAGCCGGCAGGCCATGCAGGCCACCGCCGATATCTTCGGCCTGCCGGCGGCCCGGCCCCATCTCTACGATACCTCCGGACTCGGCGCGGCCATCGACCTAGCCGTGGGCCTGGAGTGGCACCCGGACATCCGGCAGGCCGTGGCCGCCATGACCCGCATCCGGGAAGTCTTCGCGCCGGACCCCGAGCGCCACGCCCGCTACGACGCCCTCTACCGCCGGGTCTACCTGAAGCTGTACCGCCGCCTGAAGCCCCTCTACAAGGAAATCCGCGACATCACGGGATACCCGGGCTGATCCCGGCGCCGGCGGACAAAGCGGTTGCCAGAATGCAGAATCAGGTGGTATGCATTTTAAGTTTGGCAAGGCGCCTCAGCCCCAAGCGCCGCCAGTGACGACAGGAATAGCCCATGCATCATCCACCTTCAGATGAAGCCGGCAAAGCGCGCCACCATCTTCTGCGCCAGCTTCCGGCCATCGACCAACTGCTTGTCGCCGCCCGCGCCGACCACCGCCTGGCCGACGCGCCGCCGGCTCTGGTGACCCGCGTGGCGCGCCAGACCGTGGCCGACCTGAGGGCCGCCATCACGGCCGGCCGGCCGGTGGATCCCACGGAACTGGGTCTCGAAGCGATCCTGGCGCAAATGAACGCCTCCATCAAGGAAGCCTTGCGCTACCGTTTGCGCCGGACCGTCAACGCCACCGGCATCGTGGTGCACACCAACCTGGGGCGCAGCCTCCTTGCCGAAGCGGTGGTGGACAATCTCCGCCACGTGGCCAGCCGCTACTCGAACCTCGAGTACGACTTGACCAGCGGCCGCCGCGGCTTGAGATACACCGCGGTGCATGACATCCTGTGCGAAATCACCGGCGCCGAGGCCGCCATGGTGGTCAACAACAACGCCGCGGCGGTGCTCCTGTCCCTGGAAACCCTCGCCGCCGGGCGCGAGGTGATCGTTTCCCGCGGCGAGCTGGTGGAAATCGGCGGCTCGTTTCGCATCCCGGACGTGATGGCCAAGAGCGGGGCCATCCTCAAAGAGGTGGGCACCACCAACCGCACCCACCCGCGCGACTACCTCAACGCCATCGGCCCGCACACCGCCCTGCTGCTCAAGGTGCACACCAGCAACTACGCCATGGTGGGCTTCACCGCCGAAGTGCCCCTGGCCGAGATGGTGGCCCTGGGCCGTGAGCATGGCATCCCGGTGATGAACGACCTGGGGTCGGGCAATTTCGTGGACCTGTCCGCCTTCGGGCTGCCCGGCGAACCCACGGTGCAGCAAACCGTGGCCACCGGGGTCGACCTGGTGACCTTCAGCGGGGACAAGCTCCTCGGCGGCCCCCAGGCCGGCATCATCCTGGGACGAGCCGACACCATCGCCAAGATCCGGCAAAACCCCATCAACCGGGCCCTGCGCATCGACAAGTTGACCCTGGCGGCCCTGGAAGCCACGCTGCGCCTCTACCGGGATCCCGAACAGGCGGTGGCCCAGATCCCCACCTTGCGCATGCTCACCGCATCCACCGCCCAGCTGGACGCCCGGGCCCACGCCCTGGCCGCCCGGGTCGAGGCGGCGGCCGTGCCGGGACTCAAGGTGACGGTTTTGGATGCGGCCTCCAAGGCCGGCGGCGGGGCCCTGCCGTTACTCAACCTGGCCACCCGCTGCGTGGGGCTGCGATCCGAGGCCATGTCCGTGGACGCCCTGGAGCGGCACCTGCGCGCTTTTGACCCGCCCATCATCGGCCGCATTGAGAACGATACCCTCCTTTTGGACGTGCGCACCCTGGCCGACGACGAACTGCCCTTGATCGCATCGGCGCTGGCCGACCTGACGGAGAGGCAAGACAGATGACCCACCACGGACAATCGCTGGCCCTGTGCCGCAGCAGCGCCCGGGACTTTCTCTATTGCAAGCCCGACGTCCGTCATACCGCCCAGACGGCCGTCTTTCCCGACCCCCAGTTTCACGCCAGCGGCGAAGCCATGCCCGGCATTCTCATCGGCTCGGCCTTCGTCACCCGGGCCACCGCCCTGCTGGAACCGCTGGCCCGCTTTGCCACCGCCGTGCTGCGCCTCGAGGTGCCGGCGCCCGAAGGCGAGGGCCAGCCCCAGGCAAGCGCCTCCCACTGCCGCGTGGCGGAGCAGTTGGTGCAGCTGGAGGAAGAAACCGGCGGCATCGGCGGCTGGCTGGACTGGGACCTGTTCGGCTGCATCCTGCCCGATTGGAGCGACCGGGAGGCCCTGGCCCGCATCGAGGCCCTCCTGGCCGCGCTGTCCGGGCAGATCAGCGAAGCCGTATCGGCCGGGGTGGCCGAGTATCCCTGCTTGCAGTTTTCAAAATCCCAGATCCTCGAAAACGCCCGCAAGGCCCTGGACCATGCCGCTTTTTTCGGCCCGGGCCGCTGCGTGGCCTTCGACGACACGTCGCTGAACATCAGTGGCGACCAGCGCTACCAGCACGGCGACATCAGCGGGGCCATCGAAGAGTTCAAGAAGGCCCTGCTGCTGAACCCGGACAACGTCAACGTCCACAACAGCCTCGGGGTCTGCTACGGCGTCCTGGGGACCTACGAGGCGGCCCTGCACAGCTTCGAAGCGGCCCTGGAACGCGCGCCGGAGGATGTCATGGCCTTGTACAACACGGGCCTGAGCCACCTGATGCTCGGCGACCGGGCCCAAGCCCTGGATTACCTGCGGCGGGCGAGCCGAATCGGGGAACCCGTGTTCGAAGTGGCGTTTCAAACGGGAAGGCTTCACCTTGAAAACGGCGAAGCGGCCGAGGCCCGGCCCTTTCTCGAAACGGCGACCCGGCTCAACCCCCAGTCGGCCCTTGCCTGGCGCCTGATGGGCCAATGCCTCTTCGCATTAGAGGCCATCCCGGAGGCCGTGGCGGCCTACAAACGGGCCATCAAGCTCAACCCCGGCGACGCCGAAGCCCTCAGCACCCTGGGCTGGCTCTTCGACCTTCAGGGAGAAAACCCGGAGATCACCACCATTTTCTGCGAACAGGCCGTGGACATCGCCCCGGACAACGGCCTCTTCCAGTACCGCCTCGGCATGCTGTATCTGAAGCAGCAGCGCCGTGACGACGCCCTGGCCGCCCTGCAGCGGGCCAGCGAGCGCGGCCACGATGCCAGCGCCGAGATCGAACGGATTATCACCGATCAAACCGAGGAGAAGAATTGAACCCCTTGAAAGACATGGTCCTGGCCGCGGCCGCCGACAGCGTCCGGGTCAAGCAGCGCTTTTTCGAGGCCAACGCGGCGCGTATCGTCCAGGCGGCCGAGCGCATGGCCGTCTGCCTGGTGGCCGGGGGCAAGCTGCTGCTCTTCGGCAACGGCGGCAGCGCCGCCGACGCCCAGCACATCGCCGCCGAGTTCGTCAACCGCTTTCGCATCGAACGGCGCCCGTTGGCGGCCATCGCCCTGACCACCGACACCTCGGTGCTCACCAGCATCGGCAACGACTACCATTTCGACCAGGTCTTCGCCAAGCAGATCCTGGCGCTGGGCCGGCGCGACGACCTGGCCATCGGCATCAGCACCAGCGGCAACTCGCCCAACGTGCTGGCCGCCATGGACGCCGCCCGGCAAGCGGGCCTGGGAACCATCGGGCTCACCGGCCGCGGCGGGCGCCTGGCCGAGGCGGCGGAGCTGGTCTTTGCCGTGGAATCGGATGTTACCGCCAGGATCCAGGAGACCCACATCACCCTGATGCACGTGCTCTGCGAACTGGTGGACCACATCCTCTTCGAAACACCGCAACGGGACGATCGAACGCCGTGAAGGATCCGCTGCCGCCCATCGATTTGACCGGGTTGACCACCTATCCCCTGGGAGACCGCCCCAGCAAGGTGTCCATCGCCGACGCCGGCCGCGCCTGGACCGCTGGCGCGGCGTTGAGCGAATTTTTCGACCGCCTGCCGAACCTGCTGGCCGCCGATGATCTTCGCCACGCCGTGGCCGCCGTGGCCGAAGCGGCGCGAAAACAGCGCATGATCATCTTCGGCATGGGCGCCCACGTGATCAAGGTGGGGCTTAATCCGACGGTCATCGACCTGATGGACCGGGGGATTCTCGGTCTGGTGGCCATGAACGGGGCCGGCATCATCCACGACGCCGAGCTGGCCCTGGCCGGCAAGACCTCAGAGGACGTGGGCGCCGCCCTGGGCGACGGCTCCTTCGGCATGGCCCGTGAAACGGCGGTTTTTCTCGCCGGCGCCGTGCGCCGGGCCGGCCGCGAGCGCATCGGCCTCGGGGAGGCGGTGGGCCGCGAGATCCTTGACGCCGGCCTTCCCCATGCTGATTTTAGTATTTTGGCGGCCGGGGCGCGGCACGGTATCCCGGTGACGGTGCACGTGGCCATGGGTACCGACATCCTGCACATGCACCCGGATTTCGACCCGGCGGCGGCCGGGGCAGCCAGCCACCTGGACTTTCGCCGTTTTGCCGCTGCCGTGGCCCGTCTGGAAGGTGGGGTGTACCTCAACGTGGGCTCGGCGGTAATTCTGCCGGAGGTGTTTCTCAAGGCCACCAGCCTGGCGCGCAACCTCGGCCACCGGCTGGACGCCGTCACCACCGTCAACATGGATTTCGTGCGCCACTACCGCCCCCTGACCAACGTGGTGGGCCGCCCCACCAGCCAGGGCGGCCGGGGCATCAACCTGGTGGGCCACCACGAGATCATGGTTCCCCTGCTCGCCGCCGGGGTGATTGACACGTTGGCGCGAAATAAAAGAAAACGATAACCAGCGGTCGGATCAAACCGCAAGAGAGGCCGCCGGCCACAACCGATAACCATCAACCAGGAAAACCCATTATGCCGATCTACGAATACCACTGTCCCGACTGCGGCAAGAACTTCGAATGCCTCGTTTTCGGCCAGGAAGCCCCCGAGGGCTGCCCCCACTGCGAAGGGCACAACGTCCAGCGCATGCTGTCGGCCTGCGGCTTCGTGACCAAGGGCAGCGGCGGCGCCACCGTGTCCCGCTCCGCCGGCGCCTCCGCCTGCGCCGGCTGCTCGGCCACCAGCTGTAGCACCTGCGGGCACTGATGGGGCTCAAGCTGACCATCGGCACCCGCGGCAGCAAGCTGGCCCTGTGGCAGGCGCAATGGGTCGGCGACCAGATCCGTCGCCTCTATCCCGATTGCACCGTCGAGCTGGTCGTGATCAAGACGCGGGGGGATAAGATCCTGGACGTCTCCTTGGCCGAGGTGGGCGGCAAGGGGCTGTTCGTTAAGGAAATCGAGGAGGCCCTGCTCGACGGCCGCCTCGATCTGGCCGTCCACAGCATGAAGGACATGCCGGCAGAGCTGCCCGAGGGGCTGTGCATCGGCCCGGTGCCCGAACGCGAGGACCCCGCCGACGTCTTGATCTCCCGCGACGGCCTGATTCTGGACGACCTGCCCGCCGGCGCCAGGGTAGGCACGGCCAGCTTGAGGCGGGCCGCCCAGCTCAAGCACCATCGGCCGGACCTGACCATCGTTTCCCTGCGTGGCAATCTCGACACCCGGCTGCGCAAACTGGCGGATCCAGCCGAACGCCTGGACGCCATCGTGCTGGCCGCTGCCGGGGTGCGCCGGCTGGGGCTGGCGGATCGCATCACCCAGCGCCTTCCCACCGACATCGTCCTGCCAGCCGTGGCCCAGGGGGCCCTGTGCATCGAGCTGCGCCGCGACGACCCGTTCACCGCCGCCATGGTGGCGCCGCTGGACCACTTGCCGTCGCGCATCGCCGTGCGCGCCGAGCGCGCCTTTCTGCACCGGCTGAAAGGTGGCTGCCAGGTGCCCATCGGGGCCCATGCCAACGTGGACGATGGCCATGTGTCCATCTCGGGGCTGGTGGCCGAGTTGGACGGCGCCGAAATGGTCCGTGAAACCCTCACCGGACCGGTCAACGCCGCCGGGGCCGTCGGCAAAGCCCTGGCCGAGAGGCTTCTGGCCGCCGGCGCGGATCGCATCCTGGAAGAAATCGCCGCCCATGAAAGCTGAAACTCGAAAAGGCAAGGTCTACCTCGTCGGCGCCGGCCCCGGCGACCCCGGCCTGATTACGGTACGGGGCCGGGAATGCATCCGCCGTGCCGAGGTGCTCGTCTACGACTACCTGGCGGCGCCGGAGCTGCTGCGCCATGCCCCCGAAACGGCCGAGCGCATCTACGTGGGCAAGCAGGGCGGCGACCACACCCTCGGTCAGGAAGAAATCAACCGGCTGCTGGTGGAAAAGGCCCGGGCCGGCCGCACGGTCACCCGGCTCAAGGGGGGCGATCCGTTCATCTTCGGCCGGGGAGGGGAAGAAGCCGAAGTCCTGGTTCAACACGGCATCGCCTTCGAAATCGTTCCCGGGGTCACCAGCGCGGTGGCGGCCCCGGCCTACGCCGGCATTCCCCTGACCCATCGCCAGTTCACCTCCACTCTGGCCTTCGTCACCGGCCACGAGGACCCCAACAAGACGGACTCGAGCATCGACTGGGCCGCTTTGGCCGGCGGCATCGGTACCCTCGTCTTCTTCATGGGGGTCCGGAACCTGCCGCAGATCGTCGAGCGCCTGGTGGCCCACGGCCGTTCCCCGGAGACGCCGGTAGCCCTGGTGCGCTGGGGGACCACGGCCCGCCAGCGCACCGTCACCGGTACTCTCGGTGATATCGTCGAACGGGTGGCCGTTGCCGGCCTCAAGGCCCCGTGCATCATCGTGGTGGGCGAAGTGGTCCGGTTGCGCCAACGTCTGCGGTGGTTCGAAAACAGCCGGCCCCTGCTGGGCCGAACCATCGTCGTCACCCGGGCCCGCGCCCAGGCCAGCGACCTGGTGGCCCGCTTGAGCGAGTTGGGCGCCGAATGCCTGGAGTGCCCCACCATCCGGGTGGTGCCGCCTGCCGATTGGGCCCCCCTGGACGCGGCCATCGCATCCCTTGACCGCTACCGGTGGATCGTGTTTACCAGTGTCAACGGGGTTCGCTTTTTCTTCGAGCGTCTCTTCGCCCTGGGCCACGACGTCCGCCGCCTCGGCCATCTGCGCACGGCGGTGATCGGTCCGGCCACGGCCGCACGCCTGGCCGATTTCGGGATCTGCAGCGACATCGTGCCGGAAAGCTACCGGGCCGAATCGGTGGTGCACGCTTTCGCCGACCAGGACCTGGATGGCGCGCGGATCCTGCTGCCAAGAGCCGCCGAGGCGCGGCCGGTGCTGCCCGAAGAACTCTCCAGGATGGGGGCGACGGTGGACGAAATCCCCGTCTACCGCACCGTGCCGGACGACTCAGGGCGCCAGGCCCTCGTGACGGCCTTGGAAAAACAAGCCATCGACATGGTCACCTTCACCAGCAGCTCCACGGTGCGCAACTTCAAGGCGCTGCTGCCCGAGGAGCGCTTCGAGGCGCTGATGACCGGCGTCACCGTGGCCAGCATTGGCCCCATCACCTCCGAAACGGCGGCCGGTCTCGGTTTCCATGTGGACCTGAGCGCAGCGACCTTCACCATCGATGGGCTGGTGGCCGAAATCGTGGCGCATTATATGAAACTGGGCGCCTGAAACCCGAGAGGGGGCCGGCCTGTCGGACAAGTCCGATTCGTGCGACAAAGAAACTGGCGCCTGATCGGGGTATTGCCACAAACCGCAACCCGAAGCCAGCGACTGAAATGGACGCCATCATCGCCCGCTTGCCCGAATTTGTGCAGGTCATCGAGGCCATCCGCGAGATCGTGTTGGCCAACGTGGTCCTGTTGGGCCAGATTCCCTCGCCGACCTTCCAGGAGCAGCACCGCACCGTCGCCTTGCTCGAACGCCTGGCCCAGGCCCAGGTGGATGAATGCACCACCGACGGCTACCGCAACCCGGTGGGCATCGTCCGCGGCACCGACAGCAACCGTCCGCCCATCTTCGTCGTGGCCCACCTGGACACCCCCTTCGGCAAGGAAGTGGACCACGATTACACCGTGGGCGAAAACGACATCGTCGGCCCCGGCATCCTGGACAACTCGGTGGGGGTGGGAGTGCTGGCATCCCTGCCGCAGATCTTCCGCCACCTCGGCCTGCGCTTCGCCTCGGACATCGTCCTGGCCGGCGTGATCCAATCCATGGGCAAGGGCAACCTGCGCGGGGTGCGCCACCTGCTGAAGACCTGGCCCACCCCCATCAGCGGTGCCGTGGTGATGGAAGGCTTCGAGCTCGGCCGGATCGATCATTATTCCGAAGGGATGGTGCGGGCCGAGATCGAGTGCCGGACCCGGCCGGAACATGCGCCGGGCCACGGGCACGAGCCCCGCTTTCGGCCCAACCCGATTCTCGTCCTCAACGAGGCGATCAACAAGATCCTGGAAATCCGACTCCCGCAACGCCCGCGGTCCCAGGTGATCGTAGGCCGCATCAGCGGCGGGCTCAAGCACGGGGTGATCCCCTACAGCGCCCAGTTGGGCATCGAAATCCAGAGCACCTCCCACCAGATGGTCAAATCCATCTCGGACCAGATCCAGGACCTGGTCACCGGCCTGGGCTACGAGCACGAAGTCGACATGGACATCAAAATCATCAGCAATGTCAGGGCGTCCCGCCTGCCGTTTCACCATCCGCTGGTGAAAGTGGCCAGCCAGATCATCACGGCCCTGGGGATTCAGCCGGTGCTGTCCCACAGCGAGTCGGAGCTCTCGGTGTTCCTTTCGCGCCAAATTCCGGCCGTGGCCATCGGGTTGACCTTGGGCGAAAATCTTCACCAGCTCGACGCCCGCATGGAAATCGGCCCCCTGAGCCGCGGCATCGCCCAGGTGCTCGGCGTCCTGCTGGCCATCGACAGTGGAATTTGCCATGGATGACACTTGGCTCAAACGCAATACCTTTCACTACAAGGACTTCCAGGACATCGAACGCCTGGTGGCGGTCAAGGAAGAAAGGGGACTGACGATTTCTGTCTGCCTGCCGACCCTCAACGAGGAGAAGACCATCGGCAAGGAGATCGTCATCCTGCGCTCGGAGCTCATGACCCGATTTCCCCTGATCGACGAGCTCGTGGTGGTGGACTCGGGTTCCACCGACCGCACCGGGGACGTGGCCCGGGCCTTCGGCGCCGAATTTTACCGGGCCGACGACATCCTCCCCGAACTGGGCCTGCGGCGGGGCAAGGGCGAAAATCTCTGGAAGGCATTGTACATCACCCGCGGCGACATCATCGTCTACCTGGATGCGGACATCAAGAACATCCACCACCGCTTCGCTTACGGGCTGATCGGGCCCCTGGTGCTCAACGACCGGATCCGCTACGCCAAGGCGTTCTACGACCGGCCCATCGCCACCGGCAAGAACGTCATGCGGCCCACCGGCGGCGGGAGGGTCACCGAGCTGGTGATCCGGCCGCTGTTTTCCATCTATTTTCCCGAATTGACCCAGATTCTCCAGCCGCTTTCCGGCGAGTACGCCGCCTACCGCGACATCCTTGAACAGGTGCCCTTTCCCATCGGCTACGGCATTGAAACCAGCCTGATCCTCGATATTTGCCAACGCTGGGGAATGGACGCGATCTGCCAGGTGGACCTGGAAAAACGCATTCACCGCAACCAGGACACCAAGGCCCTGGGCAAGATGGCCTTCGTGGTGATGCAGACCTTCTTCCGCCGCCTCAACCGCCTCGGGGCCCTGACCTCGGGCCCTCCCATGCACAACCAGATGATCCAGTACCGCCTGGTGGGCGACGCCTATGTGCCCGAGCTGTTCACCTGCGACGGTTTCGAGCGCCCCCCCATGATCGATGTGCCCGCCTACCGGAGCAAGTTCGGCCGCAGCCGGCCGGCGGTGGAAAACGCTCGCGAAAACGTTTCAGGACTGGACAAGGCGCCGTCGGGCGATTAGCATGCACTTTTAGGTAAAACCCCAACCGGCGCAGGCTCTGGCCTGCCGCCCACGCCCCATCAAGGCAAGCGGAGTCCGATTGTGATCCCCAAGCCCCTCATCGACCCTTATCAACGCCATTTGAGCTACCTGCGCATCTCGATCACCGACCGCTGCAACCTGCGCTGCATCTACTGCATGCCCCGGGAAATGATTCCCAAACTGGAGCACAGCGCCGTGCTGCGCTACGAAGAAATCCTGCGTATTGCCCGGGTGGCAGCGGGCCTCGGCATCACCAAGCTGCGCGTCACCGGCGGCGAACCGCTGGTGCGCCGCGATGCCTGCGACCTGCTGGCCCAACTCAACCGGCTGCCGGGCATCCGGGAAGTCTCCCTGACCACCAACGGCGTACTGTTGACCGAGCGCCTCGACGACATCCTGGCGGCCGGGGTGCGCCGCGTCAACATCAGCCTCGACAGTCTGAAACCCGAGCGCTTTGCCGTCATCACCCGGGTGAATTGTTTCCGGAAGGTCTGGGACGGAATCATGGCGGCCTTGGACAGGGGGATGGCGCCGGTAAAAATCAACGTGGTGGCCCTGCGAGGGGTCAACGACGACGAACTGACGGACCTGGCGGCTTTGAGCCTCCGCTATCCCGTTCACGTGCGTTTCATCGAGCAGATGCCCATCGGAGAAGCCGCCCTGCAACCGGTGCGTCCCCTGCTGACACCGGAAATCAAGACCTTGCTGGCCCCCCTGGGCCAGCTGGAACCGGTGCCAGCGTCGGCCAACGACGGGCCGGCCGAACGCTACCGGATCCCCGGCGCCCCGGGGGAAATCGGTTTCATCAGCGCCCTGAGCCACCACTTCTGCCACCGGTGCAACCGGTTGCGTCTTACGGCCATCGGCGGTCTGCGCCCCTGCCTGCTTTCCGACTATGAGGAAGACCTGCGCACCCCCTTGCGCCACGGGGCCCCTGACGAAGCGCTCGCCGAGGTGTTTTTAAACGCCGTGCGCCACAAGCCGGCCGGCCACCACCTGGCCGAGCCGCGCCACAAGGAGGTGGCCAGCGCCATGTCGGGAATCGGGGGGTGATGAAAATCCTCGCCGTCTCCGATATCGTCGAACCGATGCTCTACAAGGCGTTCGATGCCCGCCGCTTTGCCGGCATCGACTTGGTGCTGGCCTGCGGGGACCTGCCGCCCGAGTACCTGCGCTTTCTCGTGGGGGCCTTTTCCGCCCCCCTGTACTACGTCCGCGGCAACCACGACCTGCGCTACGACACCAGCCCGCCCGCCGGGGGGATTGATCTGCACGGACGGCTGGTCCGTTGGAACGCGCTGCGCCTGCTGGGTCTTGAAGGCTCGCGCTGGTACAACGGCGGGCCATACCAGTACCGCGAAGCCCAGATGCGCGGCCTCATCCGGCGGCTCAAACCCCATTTCTGGCTGCGCGGGGCACCGGACATCGTGGTGGCCCACGCGCCGCCGCGCCATGTCGGCGACGCGGAAGACAGCTGTCACCGCGGTTTCGAGGTCTTCGGAGAACTGATCGCCAAGTACCGGCCGCGATATTTCATCCACGGCCATATTCACCGCCATTTTCAACGAGACGTGGACCGCATGACCGAAGTTCACGCCACACGGGTGATCAACGCCTATGGGTTCGTGGTCCTGGATTACGAAACTGGGCAGCTGGCTGGGCGGGAAACCGTCTGAAAACGGCGAGGATACCATGCGCTGCCTTGACGCCGCCCAGTTGGACGACGAGGCCTTCGACCCGCGGGATCGGGGCCTGCGCACCGTCCCCCTGGCACGCATCGTGGGTAGCGTGGGCCGCTACCAGGACTTCGACGCCCGCTTCAGGCTTCGCCCCTCCGAACGGCTGATGCGCATCAAGCAGGCCATGCGCCAGGGAGCCGTCCTGCCGCCGGTGCGCCTCTACCAGGTGCGCGACGAATACTACGTGCTGGACGGCAACCACCGCATCGCCGCCGCCAGAGAACTGGGCCACGACGACATCCTGGCGCACATTGTCGAGCTGGTCCCTTCCAAGGACACCCTGGACAATGTCATCTTCCGCGAGCGGGCCGATTTCGCCGACCAGACCGGTCTTTCGGCCGAGATCCGCCTCACCGAGGTGGGCCAGTACGCGCACCTGTTGGCCCAGATCCGCCGCCACCAGCAGTACCTGGCCGCCGGAGAAAAGCCGGACGCGGATTTCAAGACGGCCGCCGAAGACTGGTACCGCACCATCTACCGCCCCTTGTGCCGCATCATCCAACAGGCCGGCCTGATGGCGGGCTTTCCCGACCGGCGCATCTCGGACCTGTACGCCTACATCTCCCACTACCTATGGGAGGAGGGTCGGCCCCGCCAATACGGGCCACACATCGACCAATCGATCCCCAAGGACATGGAGGCCTTTCGAACCATGATCGCCGAACGCCGCAACGCCGACCAATACCCGGAAATGAAGCGCACCATCACGGCCTTCGTCCTGCTCAACGTCCAGGGCAAGCACGAATTCAAGATCATGGAAAAGCTCTTCGACCTGGACGAGGTGGTGGAGATCCACTCGGTTCACGGAGACATCGATTTGCTCGCCAAGATCGTCCTCAGCCGGGACCTGCTGGCCTCCGACGCCGAGGTCATCAGCCAGTTCGTCACCGAAAAGGTCCGTCTGGTACCGGGGGTCAACAGCACCAAGACCCTGATTCCGGGAAGCTCCAAGGTCAAGCCTGCCCCGGATGAAAATTAGGCGGTGTCCATCCATAAAAAACGGCGCTTTCCTTTTCTTGCAAGGAAAGCGCCGTCAGTAAAATTGGGACCCGGGCCGCCGCCGTGGAGGCTACATTTACTCTCAGCGGATCAGTGATGCGGCCCGGGTTGGCTCTCGGACCGGTCGCCGAAATGGCGCGTCAGCGGCGGTTCATGGCCAGGTCCACGCCCGGGCGGTCCGGTTGCTTAGAGCAAGTCGCCTAACAGATCCGAATCCCGGCGTCAAGCATCTTTTTTCAATGCGGATGCATCTGTAAAAAAGCCAAAAATCCCAGTTCTTATGAAGGCCTCAAGCCTGACCGGGGCGCCAAAACGCCGAAAAATCATCTATCATTCCGAGGCGCTTGCGGCAAGAAAGCGCTACCCATTGAAATCATTAGATATATCAATTGTGTAAAGATCCCTCGCTTCGCCCGGGATGACAATTCGGGATTTTTTGCGGGCTCCGTCAGCGCATGAGACGCGGCAAGGCGGTGACCGCCTCGGGAAAAAGCATCAGGACGGCCAGGCAAGCCAGGTAGGCCGGAATAAAATAAAAAACCCCCCGGAAAACATCCTCCAGCGGCACGTCGGCCGCCATGCCGCCGACCACGTAAGTCGTGGCGCCTACCGGCGGGGTCACCGCCCCCAGGGTGGTAACCACCGTGATGGTCACGGCGAACCACAGCGGATCGTAGCCCAGCTCCAGGGCCACCGGAAAGAAAATCGGAATGGTGATCAGCAGCAGGGCCAAGGCGTCCATCACCATCCCGCCCACGGCGAAGATGGCAAAGATGATGATCATGATCCCCACCGGCGGCACGGACAGGCCCACCACCCAGTCGGCGATGTCGTAGGGAATCCGCGTGACCGCCAGGAAGCGGCCGAAGATCACCGCCCCGGCCACGATGGTAATCACCATGCACGAAACCCGCAGGGTTTCTTCCACCGCCGCGCAAAACCCCTTCCAACTCAAACCGCCTCTGACGACCCCGATCACCACGGCCAGGAAGCTGCCCGCGGCTCCGGCCTCGGTCGGTGTGAACACGCCAAGGTAGAGCCCGATCATCACCAGCGCAAAGAGCAGCAGCGTCTCGAAGGCCCCGGACAGGGCGCTGAAGCGTTGGGCAAAGGAAAACCGCGGGCCAGCCGGCCCCCAATCAGGGTGCCTGCGGCAGATCAGGGCCACGGAGAGAATCATCATGGTCGCCAGCACCAGTCCGGCGCCGATGCCGCCGTAAAAGAGCTTGGCGATGGACTGCTCGGTGGACAGCCCGATGACGATGAGCACCACACTCGGCGGAATCACCACCCCCAGGGTCGAACCGCAGGCCACCGTGCCGGTGCTCAGCTTGGGATCGTAGCCGAACTTCTTCATTTCGGGCAGCGCCACGGTGGTCATGGTGGCGGCCGTGGCGGCGTTGGAGCCGCAGATGGCCGAAAAAGCCCCGCAGGCCATCACCGTGGCCATGGCCACCCCGCCGCGGACGTGGCCCACCCACCGGTAAGCCGCCTTGTACAGCTTCTCGTTAACCCCGGAATGAAAGGCGATCTGCCCCATGAAGATGAACAGGGGGATGACGGTGAGCCCATACTGGGAGAAGGTGTCCCAGAGGGCCGCGGCGAACATGTTCAGCGCCGCGGGCACGGAGACGATCAGGGCGAAACCCGCCACCCCCACCAGGGCCATGGCAAAGCCCACCGGGGTGCCGAGAAAAAAGAGCATCGCCAGGAGCACCGCGATGCCCGCCACGCCGACCAGGGCCAGGTTCATCGCGGCTTCTCCGTATCCGACGGCCGCAGGGCCTGCACCAGGTCGGCCAGCAGCACCAAGGCCAGCAGGACACATCCCAGGGCCACGGCCAGAGCGAAGGGGTAGTAGATGATACGCAGGGTTTCGGTCACCTCCCCGCTGGCGCGCAGCACCAGGGCCTTGCGCATCAGCTGCCAAGCCGCCAGTGAGAAGAACAGCATGCAAGCCAGACCGTTGAACCCCTTGAGAAAGCGCTGGCGCCTGGAGGAAAGCCGGTTGATGAGCACATCCACCGCCACGTGACCCCGCCGCATCTGGGTGTGGCCCAGGGCTAGGGCCGCCACCACGGCCCCGAAATACCCCATCAACTCGTAGGTCCCCGGAACCGGCACCCAGACAATGCGCAGGACGATGTTGGCGCAGGTCAGCAGGCACATGGCCAGCAGGAAAATGCCTGCAATGACCACCATGACCCGATGAAGGTTTACGTTGATGCGATCGAGCGGATTCATTCGTCTTATTTCCGGTGTTTTTCCACCGCGGCACGGATATCGGCCAGAATCTCCTCCGCCGGGAGCCCTTTTGCCTTGGCCTCGGCGATCCACTTGTCCGTCATCGGCTTGAGCCGCTCATCCCAGCGGGCCTTTTCCGCCGCATCCAGGGAAATCACCTCCACCTCGTAGGTCTCTTTGGACCATTCCACCGACTCCTTCACGTGGTTGTCCATGTACACCCCGGTCCACTCGCTCTGCTCGGCAATCAGGTCTTCCATCACCTGCTTGACATCCGCCGGCAGGCTGTTCCAGCGATCCATATTCATCACCACGGCAAAGGGATAGATCACGGTGTCGATGAGGGTCACATAGCGGCAGGTCTCGGCGAACTTGAAGTCCTTGAGCACCTCCAGCGACGAGAGCAGCCCCTTGATCACGCCCTTCTGCAGGGCCTCGGGGGTGTCGGACATGGGCATACCCACCGGGTTGGCACCCAGCGCCCCGAGGACCTGGGCCGCCGGTCCGCTGCCGCGCAGGCTCAGGCCCTGAAGGTCTTCCAGGGAACGCACCGGCACCTTGCTCATGATGTTGGACTGGGCCGTGGTGAACAGCGCCAGCACCTTGACCTTGGCGAACTCCTCGGGCTTGTACTTGTTGAACAGGTCCAGTAGCACCAGGCTGCCGGTGCGCGCGTCGGGGATTCCCACCGGCAGCCCGGTGGCGTTGGTCACCACGAAGCGCCCCGGCTGGTAGGCCATGCAGAGGCAACCGATGTCGGCCTGGCCGGCGATCACGCCGTCCATCATCTCCTTGGCCCCCAGCAGGGTGCCGCCGGGAAAGGTGTTCACCGCCACCTTGCCGGCGGTGCGCTTTTCGACTTCCGTCTTCCAGCGTTCCATCTGCACGCAGGGAAAGGTGGGCGCCGGGGGGAAATTGGCGTAGCTCAGGGTAATTTCCGCGGCCGGAACCGCAGGCGCCAACACCGCCGCCAGCCCAATGGCCGTCGCCAGACCGATTGCAACGCGACAACGCATCCAACGTTTCATGGGTCACCTCCCTCCCCGCCAGGGGAACTGTGGCGTCCGGAATCGGTGGGCCGTTCAGGCCCCGCCCGGTTCGCCGTTGCGATGATCGAAGACGCGCCGGCTCTTGCGCTGGGTGCGCGGCAGGCTCCCCGGTTCTACGATTTTCACCTCGCAGCGCACCAGGATCTTGCGCCGCACCGCCGTGGCGATCTGCTCGGCCAGAGCCGGGTCGCGTTCGGCGGCGGTGGCCGGGGCACGCTCCACCAGGACCCGCATCTTGTCGCGGCCGTTTTCGCGCTGGTTGAGATGGATCTGGAATTCGCTGCCGATGCCGGCGATTTGTCCCAACAAGTGCTCGATCTGACTTGGGTAGATGTTCACCGCCCGGTAGATGAACATGTCGTCGGTGCGGCCCACGATGCGGCCGTGGCGCGGAAACGGGTTGCCGCAGGAACACGGTTCATCGATGAGGCGGGTGATATCGTGGGTCCGGTAGCGGATCAGGGGGCTTCCCTGCTTGCGCAGGGTGGTCACCACCAGCTCTCCCTCGCTGCCGGGGGGCAGCACCTGGAGGGTGTCCGGGTCGATGATCTCGAAGATGAACAGGTCCGCCCAGTAGTGGATCCCCTGGTGCAGGTGGCAATCCAGCCCGGTGCCGGGCCCGTAGAGCTCGGTGAGGCCGTAGATGTCGTGAATATGCGTCACCCCGAGCAGCTCGCCGATGCGCTGGCGCATGGCGTCGCTGCAACGCTCGGCCCCCAGGATCACCTTTTTCAGCGCAATCTGGTGGCGCAGCCCGCGCCGCTCCACCTCCTCGGCCATGAGCAGGGCCATGGAGGCGGTGGCGCAAAAGACGGTGGATTGCATGTCCACCAGCAGCTCGCAGTGCATCTCGGCATTGGCCGGTCCCACCGGTACGGCCAGGGCGCCGAAGCGCTCGCAACCGGCCTGGAACCCCGCCCCCGCCGTCCACAGGCCGTAGCCCACGGCGATCTGCACCCGATCGGCGCGGGTGAGTCCCGCCACTTCGTAGCAGCGGGCAAACATGTTGCGCCAGTCTTCCAGGTCCTGCTCGGTGTAGCAGAGAACCTTGCGCTTTCCCGTGGTCCCCGACGAGGCATGGATGCGCACCAGGTCTTCGAAGGGCACGCAGCGCAAGGGAAACGGGTACCCTTCCTGGAGGGCCGTGTTGTCCACAAACGGCAGGTGGGCCAGGTCCTGGAGACTCCGGATCTCCCGGGCGTCTTCGACGCCGGCGGCGGCCAGCCGCTCCCGGTAGAAGGGTGAGTTGGCCAGCGCATGGCCCACGGTCCAGCGCAACCCGTCGAGCTGGATCTGCGCCAGCCGCTCCGGGGTCAGGGTGGAATCGATAAAGCTCATGTCAACTCCTCAGAATGAATCTCGTCTGTGAATACGCGCAACCACCTGATAACTTAGCGGAAATTTCAGCCATTCGACATGGACCCCAGGGACCGGGAAGACGAGCCGCTGGAAAACACCGGATACCTCCGGCCTCATTCCATCATTCCTGACTCCCGACCAGGCCCGGGCCGACTCGATCCGGAAAATCCATGTTCATCGGAACGATGACAGCGGCAAGCCAAACCACCATCTCCGCCCTGGCCAGGCCGGCAGCCGACGGCAGCGCTCGAATCTCAAATCTCGGCTCTGGCCGCCGCCGCGCCGGCGGCCAGAGCGGCCAGGGATCGCTTCAACGCCGGCTCCCGCTGCGCCAGGCGCCGCTCGAGCACCTGCTCCACCCCGGCCGGGGAACAAAACAGCAGCGGCTTTCCCGTTTCGCCCAAAGCGGCCAGAACGAAGCCGAGCACCACGAGGTTGACGGCCCGCGCATCGCCCAGCTCGCAGGCGATGCGGTCGGCGTCCAGGCGCCCGGAGCCATCGGCGTCGCTGTTAACCACCGTCCAGCCGCCCGGACGCAGAAACGGTCCGTGGGCGGCGATATTCTCCGCCTTGAGGCAGATCAGCCCGTCGGCTTGTCCGGGACGAATCAGCGGGCTGGCGTAAGGGCCGACCTTCAGATGGCTCACCACGGTGCCACCGCGCTGGGCCATGCCGTGGGTCTCGGAGGTAAACACGGGAAATCCGGCATCGATGGCCGCCTCCGCCAGCAACCGGGTGACAAAGAGCACGCCCTGTCCCCCGAGGCCGCTGATGACAATCTGTTGGTGAATCGTTTCGTTCATCGGTCTTTCGCTTCCTCGATGGCACCCTTGGGGCAAACCTGGATGCACACGTTGCAGCCGACGCAAAGGATCGGATCGATGTCCACCCGCGTCTTGTCCGCATTCATCACCAGGGCCGGACACTCGAAGCGCTCCACGCAGAATCCGCACCCGTCGCAGGCATCAGTGACTGTCGGCGGCGGTCCGGGCGGACGTCCGGTGCGCCGGGCCTCTTCGAGCACGCACGGATGCCGGGCGATCACCACCGCCGGCCCCGTTTCGCGCGCGTAAGCCAGGGCCTCTTTCACCATTTTGGTAAAAGCCTTCACGTCGTAGGGATCGGCGATTCGGCAAAAACCGACCCCGCACCCCTTGACCAGGGCCGCGATGTCCACGGCGGCCGTTGTTTCGCCGCACGCCCCGATCCCCGAAGCCGGCGTGGGCTGATTGCCGGTCATGGCGGTGGTGCGGTTGTCGAGAATCACCAGGACAAAGCGCACCTGCTGCACCACGGCGTCGATGAGGGCCGGCACGCCGGCGTGGAAGAAGGTCGAATCGCCGATGGTAGCCACCACCGGCGGCGGCTTGGCCGCATGGCGATAGGCCTGGTAGAACCCGGCCGCCTGGCTGATGGCCGCCCCCATGCACAGCACGGTGTCCACCGCGCCGAGGTTCAGGCCCAGGGTGTAGCAGCCGATGTCGCTGGTGTAGATCCCCTTGGGCGCCGCCTTGCGGATGGCAAAGAAGCTGGCCCGGTGGGGGCAGCCCGGGCACAGGGTCGGGCGTCGACCGGGAACGACGGGCAGTTGCGGGACTTCCACGCTGCAGCCGGCAAAGGCGGCGATCTGGCTGACGATGGCCTCGGGCAGCAGCTCGCCCACCCGCGGCACGCCGCCGGTCCACTTGCCCCGGGTGCGATGCCGGTCGGCGATCTGCATCTCGATGACCCCCACGGTTTCCTCGAGCACGAGGATCTCGTCGTAGTCGGTGATGAGGTGGCCGATGAAATCGGTGTGCAGCGGAAAGGGCTGGCGCACCTGGTAAAACGGCAGCCCGTCCCACAGTCCCAGGGATTCCAGCGCTTCGCGGGCATGGGCAGCCGCCACCCCCGAGGCCACCACGGCCCGCCGGCCGCCGGCTTTCGGGTTGTGGCGCACCGGGGCCGTTTCCGGCCAGGCGGCGATCCGGGCCAACTTTTCTTCCAGCTCGCCGTGGAGCTTGAGACGAAACTTGGGCGTGGCGGCCCAGCGCAACGGATCGCGCTTGAAAGCCGGCTCCCGCCCGGGCAGCACCCCAGCGTCCACGGCCACGTCCTGGCGGCTGTGGCAGACCCGGGTGGTGGGCCGCAGCATCACCGGTATGCGGAAGGCCTCGGAGAGTTGGTAGGCCATGGCCGTCATGCGCCGGGCCGCCGCGGGAGAGTCCGGGTCCAGGACCGGGATCTTGGCCATCACGGCCATGAGGCGGCTGTCTTGCTCGGTCTGGGAGGAGTGGGGGCCGGGATCGTCGGCGCTGATAACGACAAATCCGCCCGTTGTCCCCATGTAGGCGGCGCTCATCAGCGGATCGCTGGCCACGTTGAGACCCACCTGTTTCATGCTCACCGCGGTGCGCAACCCGGCCTGGGCCCCGGCATAAGCGATCTCGAAGGCCACCTTTTCGTTCACCGCCCACTGGACGTGAAGCGGATCGGTGCGCAGGCGGCGCGACTTGGCCACCGCTGCCAGGATTTCCGACGCCGGCGTGCCCGGGTACCCGGTGGCCAGGCTGACCCCGTTTTCCACCAGGCCCAGGGCCATGGCCTCGTTTCCCATCATCAGTTTGCGTGTCATCGTTTTTCCTGAATTCTTGAGTCTCGAACGCCACCGGCGCCCCTGCAAGGGCGCCGGCGAAAGATTCGACTGCCGCGGCCGCCCGTCGGGACCGGCTGAAGCTGCTCACGGCATTCTCTTGTAGGTTTATCAGAGGCGGCGAGAAGCTTCAGAGCACCCCCCGCCACCGCCAGCATCGAACCATCATGCTCAATACGCTTTCCAAAAGGGGATTCACGTTTCCCACCTGCCATATCCGAGCCGGACAAATTTGTCAAGACAAGTTGACGTATTTTTCCACGCCTTGGCCCCGTTGACATTGCCTCGGCAGATAGGGTAGAAAACTCGCAAACCCCATCTCGCGGAGGGTGCGATGGCACACTGCATCCTGCTCAACGCCGACTACTCCTTTCTCAACGTGGTATCCTGGCGCCGGGCCATGTGCCTGGTGGCCAAGCAGAAGGTTGAAGTCCTCAAGTACTCCGAGCACACGGTGGGTTGCGTGGAAGGGCTGCGCCGGGCCGTGCCGGCCGTGATGCGACTGATCAAGCTCATTCGCACCATCTACCGGGCACGCGTACCCTTTTCCAAGCGCAACGTCCTGATCCGCGACCGGTTTCGTTGCGCCTACTGCGGCAGCGTCGGCGGACGGCTCACCGTCGACCACATCATCCCCCGCTGTCGCGGGGGGCAAACCGATTTCGACAACTGCGTCGCCTGCTGTCCCACCTGCAATGCCCGCAAGGGGGGCCGCACCCCCACCGAGGCCCGGCTGCACCTCCGGCGGCGACCTTACCAACCCACCATCTCGGAATTCATCCGGCTCAAGTTCGCCGCCCTGGGGCTGGAATCGGTGCTTGACGAGGTTCTGCTCTAGCAATGCCGCTTGACGGCTGATTGATGTGCTCGTGAAAATTCCTGAAGGGGCATCCCGAGCGAAGGGAGGAATCCGTGCGCTCACCGGCACATCCAGCGATACCGAGCAGCAGGGATTCCTTGTCGCAAGCTCGCGCTGAGAAGGGGCGACCGTACTCCTCGCAATGGCCCTCTTCCCGTATCATTCCTGAGGCAGTGAGGAATCCGCGGCTCATAATGCGACAGAAAACGGTGACGGGCAAGAAGGATAATTCACCATGTTCTACCGCAGAAGCAAAAATGGCTACCGACGCGTGCTGGACGGTATCGAGCTGAAAACCCTCGTCCACGGCGAGCGCACCCTGATGGCCGAGTTCAGCCTGGCCGCCGGGGCGCTCTTACCCGTTCACCGCCACCCCCACGAGCAGACCGGCTACCTGGTCAGCGGACGGCTGCGCCTGACGGTGGGCGAGGAAACCTTCGAGGCCGGCCCCGGCGACGCCTGGACGGTACCGTCGTACATCCCCCATGGCGGCGAAGCCCTGGCGGACACGGTGGCCGTTGAGGTGTTCTCCCCTGTACGGGAGGACTATCTGGATCGATAGGCGGCGGTGGCGCCTCCGGTTCACTGGTTGCCAAACCCGTTCTGGGCCCCGCAGTCCGGGCACTGCCAGGTAATCCCGTTGCAGGACATGCCCCAGAAGTTCTCCAGCATGCAGTCCTGGCAGATGGCAAAGCCGCAGCGACACTGCCAGCAAAACGGAACCTTGGCGCCACAGCAGTGGCATGTGGTCTGGCGCTCGCGCCTGCGGCGCTCGCGCCAGGAAACGGGGTTCTCCGGTGATGTCTTCATCTCGACACTCGTCTCCCAACCATCAGTTAAAACAAGCCGCCCCGCCAGCCCTGGCGACATCCCTTCCTGGCAGGCCACCGGCCCTTGTTGCACGACGGTAATCGTGGTAAGAACGCTCATCTTGCCCTGTCCGCCCGGTTTCCTGCGGCTTTCTTAGCGGCCTGAGACGCGCCTGGCAAACCGTGGCAACGCACCTAATTTTGGTGTTCAACATAACCAGGACCAACGCCCCTGTCCACGGCGGCCGCCCCATTTCAGGTGCCAGAAGATGAATCCGTCCCGCCCCACCGTCTATCTTATCGACGGCTCGGCCTACATCTACCGGGCCTTCCATGCCATCCGCAGTCTGAGCAACTCCCGCGGGATGCCCACCAACGCCGTCTACGGCTTTGCCCGCATGATCCTCAAGCTGATGGAAGAGCGCCAGCCCACCCACGTGGTGATGCTTTTCGACGCCCGGGGGCCCACCTTCCGCCATGAAATCTACCCCGGCTACAAGGCCAACCGCCCGCCCATGCCCGAGGCCCTGTCGCTGCAGCAACCCTATATCCGGCGCCTCACCGAGGCCTTTCGCATTGCCCAGCTCGAATTGGCCGGCTACGAAGCCGACGACCTCATCGGCACCCTGGCCCGCCAGGCCGAGGCCCGGGGCTTCGACGTGGTAATGGTCACCGGCGACAAGGACCTGCTGCAACTGGTCACCGAACGGGCTACCATCTGGGACCCGATGAAGGAAAAGACCAACGACATCGAGACGATCCGCAAGGATTTCGGCCTGTCCCCGGCCCAGATCATCGACGTGATGGGGCTTTCCGGCGACAGCGCGGACAACATTCCCGGTGTGCCCGGGATCGGTCCCAAGACCGCCGCCAGGCTGATTCGCACCCACGGCTCCATGGAGGCTCTCTATGCCCACCTGGATGCCGTGGCTTCGGCTAAGCAGCGGGAAAAACTGGAAGCGTTCAAGGACCAGGCCTGGTTGAGCCGCAAACTGGTGGAAATCCGCACCGACGCCCCGGTGAAATTCGATCCCGAGCGGTTTCGCCGCATGGCCCCGGATGCCGCCGACCTGGGAGCACTGTCCAAGGAGCTGGAATTCTCCCAGCTGCAGAAAATGTTTCCTGTTGAGGCCGACCGACGGCAGAAGCGTTACCATACCGTCAGCACCCCGCAAGCCCTGCATGAGCTGGTCGAGGCCATGAAGACAGCCAAGATCTTCGCCATCGACACCGAGACCACCAGCCAGGATCCCATGCGGGCCAAGCTGGTGGGCGTCTCGGTGGCCATGCGCGCCCACGAGGCCTACTACATTCCCTGCGGTCACCGCTACCTCGGGGCTCCGGCGCAACTGGCCCGCGAGACGGTGCTGGAAGCCCTGCGGCCAGTGCTGGAGGACCCGGCCATTGCCAAGGTGGGGCAGAATATCAAGTACGATCTCATCGTACTGGCCCACCACGGCGCCCTCCTCGATGGGATCGTTTTCGACACCATGATCGCCTCCTACCTGCTCAACCCCTCCAAGCGGGCCCACAACCTCGACCAGATCGCCCTTGATTTTCTCGATCACCAGACCATTTCCTACCAGGAAGTGACCGGCAAGGGTGCCTCGGCCGTCACCTTCGACCAGGTGCCCATCGACAAGGCCACGACCTACGCCGCCGAGGACGCCGACGTCACCTGGATGGCCTACCAGGAGCTGGAAAAGCGGCTTGAAAAGGAAGGGCTCAGCGCGTTGATGGCTACCGTCGAAATCCCGCTGGTGCCCGTTCTGGCGAGAATGGAGATGACCGGCATCGGCGTGGACCGCCAGGTATTGGAACGCCTGTCGCAGGAATTCGAGGCCGAGATGGCCCAGGTCGAAAAGGAAATTTACCGCCTGGCCGGCGAGCATTTCAACATCAACTCGGGCCAGCAGCTGGGGCACATCCTCTTTGAGAAGCTCGGCCTGCCCCCCCAGAAAAAAACCCGCAAGCGCACCGGCTACTCCACCGACGTTGAAGTACTCACCACCCTGGCCGCCAGCCATCCGCTGCCAGCCCAGGTCCTGCGCCACCGGACCCTGGGCAAACTCAAGTCCACCTACGCCGACGCTCTGCTGGAGCTGATCCACCCGGATACCGGCCGCATTCACACCTCGTTCAACCAGACCGTCACCGCCACCGGCCGGCTGAGCTCCAGCGATCCCAACCTGCAAAACATCCCCATCCGCACCCCGGAAGGACGCAAAATCCGGGCGGCCTTCATACCCCGCAAGGGTTTTCTGCTCATGAGCGCCGACTACAGCCAGATCGAGCTGCGGGTGCTGGCCCACTGCAGCCAGGACCCGATCCTGATCGAAGCCTTCGAAGCCGACGAGGACGTCCACACCCGCACGGCGAGCGAGGTTTTCGGCCTGCCTCCGGCGCAGATCAGCGACGATCTGCGCCGCCAGGCCAAGGCGATCAACTTCGGCATCATCTACGGCATGAGCCCCTATGGCCTCTCGCGCCAACTGGGCATCAGCCAAAAGATGGCCCGCACCTACATCGATCACTATTTTTCCCGCTACCAGGGCGTCAAGCGTTTCATCGACGAAACCATCGCCGAGGCCCGCCAGACCCGCCGCACCAGCACCCTGCTGGGCCGCCTCCGCCTGCTGCCCGACATCGACAGCAGCAACAGCGCCGTGCGCCAGTTCGCCGAGCGCACCGCCGTCAACACCCCCATCCAGGGAACCGCCGCCGACATCATCAAGCTGGCCATGATCCGCGTCGACGCGCTGCTGCAGGCCCGGCGCATGAAGGCCGCGCTGCTGCTCTCGGTGCACGACGAGATTGTCCTGGAAGCCCCGCCGGAAGAACAAGGCGTCCTGTCGGAAATGGTCACCACCGCCATGGGAAAAATTCTCGAACTGAAGGTGCCGCTGAAGGTCAACGTGGCCTGGGGCGCCAACTGGGCCGAGGCGCATTGATCGGCTTTTTCCGGCCGATGGCCATGCGAAATGGGGGGAGCGCCCGCCTTTCTCGCCGAGGCAGGTTTCGAGCGCCGGCCGGCCGGTGTCACAACGGGCTTTCGCTTGCAGTTCTACCGAGAATGGCCGTCGCCCTGCCCCTTGACTTTTGGCCGAGCCTGTAGCATTTTAAAATATTTTACTATGAAAATTGGTTTTCATTGAAAGCAACTATACAGGATTAGGGGAAAAGAGACGAATGGATTGAGCGAGGCGCGGATTTTTCCTTAAACGACTGATTCGGGTGTCCTTCAGCCCTGACACAGGGTCCTTTGATGGATCAAATCAAGGGTGCCTTATTCACGATTGGCCCTGGAGTCAAGAATAACGCCCTTTCACATAAACGATAACGGGCGCTCCACGCGGTGAGGCCCCTTCATTTCCTTCTTTTGTATCCCCACACCCGATCCCTGCCAGATCGTTTCGACCGAAACCGCCCCTGTCCGTCCTGACCGAGATTTTTGAAGGAACGCACATGATTCGATATGAATCCGTAACCAAGGTGTATGGGAACGGGAAGGATGCCGTGACCGCCCTGGACAATGTCAGCCTGGAAATCCAGGCCGGCGAGGTGGTCATCCTGCTCGGACCTTCCGGCTGTGGAAAGACTACGACCCTGAGGCTGACCAACCGGCTCGAGACCCTGACCCGGGGCACGATCACCATCAACGGCCAAGACATCATGCAGGTCGACGCGGTCAAGCTCAGGCAGAAGATCGGGTATGTCATCCAGGAAATCGGTCTCTTTCCGAACAAGACCATCGCGGAGAACGTGGCCGTGGTCCCCAAGCTTTTGGGCTGGAGCGAGGAAAGGATCCGCGAAAGGGTGGACGAGCTTCTCTGGATGACCAACCTCGACCCGCGGACCTACCGGGACCGGTATCCGGCTGAACTCTCCGGGGGACAGCAGCAACGGGTCGGAGTGGCCCGGGGGCTAGCGGCCGATCCGAACATCCTCCTCATGGATGAACCCTTCGGGGCCATCGATCCGATCAACCGCGAGCAGATTCAGGATGAGTTTCTCCGCCTTCAGGCGAAACTGAAAAAGACCGTCGTCTTTGTTTCCCACGACATCCACGAGGCCATCAAGATGGGGGACAGAATCGCCCTCTTCGATAAGGGCAGGCTGATTCAGTACGACACCCCGGAGGCGATCCTGACCCAGCCCAAAAACAAATTCGTGGCCGATTTCGTGGGGGCCGACCGGGCCCTAAAAGTTCTGGGGCTCATCCGGACCGGGGACATCATGAACCGGTCTCCCAAGAACCTGCTGCGGATGACGGATCAGGCCCAAGATGTGCTGAAGTTTATGGACTCGAAGAAATTCCATTACGGCATCGTCCTGAACGGCGGCAAACCCATGGGCTATGTAACCAACAGAACCCTCAAGTATGAGCAGGGGCCGATCCGTGATCTGGTGGAAACATACCCCTGCCTGGTGGAAGAAAAGCGGAACCTGCGCGATGTGCTTTCCATGATGTTGATGTACAACCTCATGACCCTTTGCGTCGTGGACGATAACGGCGACTTTATCGGTACCGTCTCCTACAACGACATCCAGAAGGCCATCAAGGAAAGCTACACAGACGAGGCCGAACGAAACGGCGAGGGAGAGTGAGCCATGAGCACCCTTTGCTTCATCTCGGAAAACATGGAGCGGGTCCTTTACCTCACCTGGGAGCACATCTGGATCGTCGGGAGTTCCCTGGTCATCGCCATGATCATCGGCATCCCCCTCGGGGTCCTGATCACCAGGCACAAAAACCTGGCCCAGCGGGTGCTAAACACGGCCAACGTGCTGATGACCATCCCTTCCATCGCGCTTTTCGGAATCATGCTCCCGATTCTGGCGGTCATGGGGTTCGGACTCGGAAAGCTGCCGGCCGTCATCGCCCTGGTGCTCTACAGCCAGCTTCCCATCATCCGCAATACGTATACGGCCATCCTGAACGTCCCCCCGGCGGTCACCGATGCCGGCAGGGGTATGGGAATGAACCGATGGCGGTTGCTCCGGGAGGTGGAGATTCCCCTCGCCGTTCCCGTGATCCTGGCCGGACTGAGGACGGCTGCGGTGATGAACATCGGAATCGCCGCCATCGCGGCCTATATCGGAGCGGGGGGACTAGGGGTGCTGATCTCCCAGGGGATCAGCCGGACATACGAGGAGATGATCATCGCGGGCGCCGTCCTGGTGTCGCTGCTGGCGATCATCGTAGACGGGGCCATGGCCTTGCTGGAACGCTGGGTCACGCCCCGGGGCCTTCAGGTCCAGAGGAGGCAGAACGGATGAGCCGTCTTTTGAGCCAAGTCTATCGGTTCCTCTTGATGCTGGTCCTTCTCTGCGCCGGGGTCATGGCCGAGAGGACGGGCCTTGTCCAGTACCTCTCGGACCCCTACGAATACCCGTACATCCTGTCCCGGCTCTGGGAACACGTCTGCATCGTCGGCGAGAGCATGTCCATTGCCACGGCCATCGGCGTCATCGCCGGCATCCTGCTGACCCGGAGCCGATTCAGGCGCTACGCCGGGATCGTGATGTACATCATCAGCCTGGGGCAGACGATTCCTTCCCTGGCCGTGCTTGCACTGGCCATGAGTTTTCTGGGCATCGGCAGCGGGCCCGCCGTATTCGCCCTGACCGTCTATTCGATCCTGCCGATCGCCAGAAACACCCTGGCCGGCATCACCAACGTTCCGCCCCACCTCACCGATGCGGCGCGGGGCATGGGGATGCCCCCGGCGCGGATTCTTCTCGAAATCGAGATCCCCAACGCCATGAAAATCATCATCACGGGTTTTCGGATCGCTCTGATTATCAACATCGGCACCGTGGCCCTGGCCTATCTGATCGGTGCCGGCGGCATGGGCGATCTCATCTTTACGGGAATCGAGGTCATGATGACCGCAAAGCTCCTCGCAGGAGCGATCCCCGTAACCATCATGGCCCTGATCGCCGACTTTTGTTGCGGTCTTCTGGAGTTGCTCCTGGTCCCCAAGGGGCTCCGGCTGAACGGATAAAACTGTTTTCCAGAGGCGGTCCGGGTCAAACAAACTTCATTCAGGAGGTGTTACCTTGAAACGATCTTTGCTCAGCGCCGTTGTCCTCATTTCCGTTCTGGCCCTGATTCCGGGCAATGTCCTTGCCGAAAAGAAACTGGTGGTGGGGGGCAAGAACTATACGGAACAGTACCTTCTGCCACAGCTCGGAGCCCTGTTGCTGGAGCAGGCCGGTTTCCAGGTCACGGTCAAAACCGGGGTCGGAAGCAAGCTCCTTCGCCAGTCGCTTGAAAACGGCATGGTGGATCTCTACTTCGAATACACCGGAACCGCCTATGCCATCTTCTTCAAGGGCAAGGACCGCGCCGTGATGACCAACCCTGAAAAGATATTCGAATTCTGCCGCCAGCAGGACGAGAAAAACGGTCTGGTCTGGCTGGACCGGTTCCATTTCAACAACACCTATACCCTCATGTTGAGAGAGGCGGATTCCAAAAGACTCGGGATCGTCTCGATTTCGGATCTGGCAGACTACGTGAACAACAATCCCAAGGCCCTCATCTTCGCCATGAAGGCCGAGGACTGGGAACGGCCCGATGCCTTCAAGGGCATCATGAAGACCTACGGCTTCAAGGTCCCTCCGGCCAACGTGAAGAAGATGGATTACGGGCTGACGTATATGGCCATGAAGAAAAAAAAGGCGGACTGCGCCTTCGGTTACGCCACGGACGGCCGCGTCGCAGCCTTTCATTTCGTCAACCTGGTCGACGACAAGAATTTCTTTCCCGTCTACAACCCCGCCCCGGTGGTTCGCAAGGACACGCTGGATCGATATCCGCAGATCGCAGAGATTCTGCGGCCCCTGACCCAGGCCGTCACGACCCGGGAGATGCAGGAGATGAACGCGGCCGTGGCCATCGAGCACCGGCCCGATGTCGAGGTGGCCAGGGACTATCTCAAGAAGAAGGGACTTCTCAAATAGCCGGGCGCCCCTCTTTGCCGGTGTGCCCGAATGGATGTCTATCCCTCCATGCGGCGCCGGCGGTATCCCCCCCGCCGGCGCCTATGAAGCGGCCGCAACCCGTGCACACGGACACAGCGCTTCATGGGAGGGACGAGGATTTGTAACTCAGCAACTCAACTTTCCGAATTCAGATTGGACACTTGGGGGCCGGACTGCAGAAAACGATAGATTATCGGCATGTTATTCTCTCGGCAATCCAAAGTTCTGGCCCCAGACAAAGGGTGGCATGTACGATCCGACGACTTACGTACCTGAGACAGATCGCCATACAAAGATAAAGACCAACAATAACAGGCCTATATAAAAATTCAGACGGGTACGCAAATAATTTCTTGGCATACCCATAGAGCGCCTGTGTCCTCCTTTCACATTTCAAACCTAATGTGAAAGGAGGGGCCCTCCCCTAAAATCCCCACATTAAACATTGTTTATTGACACGAACGCCATTTCCGCCTAAACTTCCAGTTAACGTTAACTAGAAGAATGCGAGCCTGCATGAGCCGAGACGACTCCTGGACCATCAGCGAACTGGCCGACCAACTGGACATCAGTGCCCGATCCATCCGTTTTTACGAGGAAAAAGGTCTGATCAGCCCCCAGCGCACCCCCGGCGGACACCGGGTGTACACCCGCCGGGACCGCGCCCGCATGCGCCTGATCCTGCGGGGCAAGCGCTTCGGCTACAGCCTGGACGAAATCGCCGAGATGATCGGCATGGCCGACGTGGACATGGACGAGGCGGACCAGATCCGCAAGTCTCTGGAATACGGCGAGAAAAAGCTGAGAGAGCTGGCCCAACGCAAGGAGGAGATCTCGGCCATGGAGGCGGATTTGGAGGCGGTGCGACAGAAGATGCTGGAGCGCCTGAAACAACTCGAAGGAACGGGGAAACAATAGGGGTGAGCTATGAACCTGGTGGAAATCATTGACCTCAATGCGGAGAAATTCGGCGACAAGGCCAACCTGCGCTACAACGGCCAGACCTTCACTTTCGCCCAGGTAAAACAAAACGCCGACAAGGCCGCCGCGGTCTTGCAGGGCTGGGGCGTGCAAAAGGGCGATATCGTGGCCATTATGAGCTTCAACACTCCGGCCTATGTGTTCGCCTTTTTCGGCGCTTTAAAGGCCGGGGCCGCCGTGGTGCCGGTAAACCACAAGCTGACCGCGCCCGAGGTGGACTATATCCTGGAGCACAGCGGCGCGTCGGTGTTTTTGTTTGACGGCGCATTGGGCGAAGTGGCGGCCAAGGTGCAAAACAAGGCCCGCAAGGCCAGTATCGACACGGCAGCCGAGGGCTTTGAGAGCTTTGAAGCGGCCCTGGACGCTGCCGGGGCGTACCGCCCGGTGGCTGTCGCCGCCGACGACCTGGCCGAGATCCTCTACACCAGCGGCACCACGGGCAAGCCCAAGGGCTGCCTGCACAGCCACAAGAACGTGCTGCTGGCGGGCATAAACGCCGGTGGCCTGGGCATGAAGATGGACGACAGCGACATTCTTTTAATGGCCATGCCCATCTGGCACTCCTCGCCGCTGAACAACTGGTTCATGGCCGCCCAGTACGTGGGGGCCACCACGGTGCTGCTGCGGGAATACCACCCGCTGTTCTTCTTGCAGGCCATCCAGGACGAGCGCTGCACGGTGTATTTTGGCGCGCCCATCAGCTACATCATGCCCACCCAGATGCTGCCCAACTTCGGCGAGTTCGACCTCAGCTCCATGCGCTGCTTCATCTACGGCGGCGGACCCATCAGCAGCAATGTGGCCAAGATGCTCATGGAAAAATACGGCTCCACCAACTTCTACCAGGTCTACGGTATGAGCGAGTCCGGCCCCACGGGCACCTTCCTGCCCCCGGAAATGCAGCTGGCCAAGGCGGGCAGCATCGGCAACAAGAGCCTGCCCGGCAGCCACATCAAGGTAATGGACGAAGACGGCAATCCGGTCCAACCCGGCCAGGCCGGAGAGATCTGGCTGCGGGGCGACACCATGATGAGCGGCTACCTCAATGATGAAGAAGCCACCAAGGACGCCTTTGAGGGGCCCTGGTACAAGACCGGCGACGTGGCCAGGGTCGACGAAGACGGCTATCTCTACATTGTCGACCGCAAGAAAGACATGATCGTCACCGGCGGCGAAAACGTATACTCAAAAGAGGTGGAAGATGCCATCAGCGTCCACAGCGGCGTGGCCGAGGCCGCAGTCATCGGCAGGCCCCATCCCGAATGGGGCGAGACCGTCACCGCTGTGGTCGTCCCGGCCGCCGAAGGCGCACCCACCGAAGATGAACTCAGGGCGTTTCTAACCGAGCGCCTGGCCAAATACAAGATTCCCCGCAAGATCGAGTTCCGCCAGGAACTGCCGCATACGCCAACCGGCAAGATCCAGAAATACCTGCTCAGAGACTAGGCGGAAAAGCGCGGGCAAAGGAGAAAAGCAATGCACGACATGCTGGTAAAACCAGAGCAAAAGCAGATCATTCAGGAGGTGCGGGATTTTGTTAAAACCATCCCCCGCCAAATGATCCTGGACATGGACGCCGACAAGATCAAGTTTCCTACCGAGTTTTTGCGGGAAGCGGGCAAACGCAACCTTTTGGGCTGCCGCTATCCCAAGCAGTGGGGCGGCCGCGATCTTGACTGGCCCACCACCTGCGCGGTGATGGAGGAAGTGGGCACCCTGGGCTATATCTTCGCCTGCACCTTCGGCGTGGGGGCCGAACTGGTCTGCGACGCCATTGTCCTGCACGGCACGGACGAGCAAAAAGAAAAGTACGTCAAGCCGCTGTTGGCCGGCGACATGTTCGCCGCCGAGTGCCTTACCGAACCACGGGGCGGCAGCGACTTTTTCGGCACATCCACCACGGCCGAGGACAAGGGCGACTATTTTCTGGTCAACGGCCAGAAGCGCTTTATCGTGGGCGCCGAAGGAGCCGACTACTTCCTGGTCTACGCCAAGACCGACTTCAGCCCCGACGCCCATCCTCACAAGGCCCTGACCTGCCTGATCGTGGACCGGGGGCCGGGCGTAAACGTGGAATACCTCTACGGCCTGATGGGCTGCCGGGGCGGCGGCGCGGGCCGCATCGTTTTCAAGGACGTCAAGGTGCCCAAGGAAAATATCGTCGGCAAGCTCAACAACGCCTATGCCGTGTTCAACACCATGATGATCCCCGAACGCCTGGGCACGGCGGCCATGACCATCGGCGCGGCCCGCCCGGCCGTGGAGATCGCCACGGGCTACTCCACCCGGCGCAAGGCCTTCGGCCAGCCCATCGCCCAGTTCCAGGGCGTGAGCTTTCAGATCAGCGAAGCGGTGATGCTCATGGATGTCTGTCGCTCCATGGCCTTTACCACGGCCACGGCCGTGGAAAATCCGGACGTGCCCAGGGCCAGGGTCCGCAGGCTGGTCTCGGAAACCAAGAAATTCATCACCGAGTCATGCCAAAAGGCCGCCCGCAACGCCATGCAGGTCATGGGCGGCATAGGCTACACCAATGTTTTCCCCATTGAGCGCATTGTGCGTGATCTGGGCCTGGCCTCCATCTGGACCGGGTCCAACGAGGTGATGAGCCTGATCATCGCCCATGAGTGGTACAAGGAGTATTTCGCCTCCAAGGCGGCCAGGGATCATGAGGATGATGCCGAGGAGAGCCGGGCCCCGGATGAGAAGATCTATGAGTAGATAGATTGCTAAAATAGCCGCAGTTACGAGCCGCTTCGGTGCTATGCCGGGGCGGCAACAAGTGGATTTAAAGTCGCCGCGACTCCCGAAAAGCGAGTTCCTGTCTTCGAAATGGGGGAGCGCCCGCCTTTTTCCGGTCCGACTCGCGAATGCGGAAACCTTTCATTTCAGGTCGATACGCTTTTTGTGTGGGCGGCCGAAGGCGATCCCGAGCTTGCGCATGCGCCCCCTCAGGGTGCTCGGATGCAGCCCGAGCAGTTCGGCGGCGCCGTTCTTGCCCTCCACCCGCCCCCCGGTTTTGTCCAGCACCCGGCGGATATGGGCCGCCATCACAGCATCCAGGCTTTCCACCGGACCGCCCGCCTTGCCAGGGCGGCCGCTGTCAGCGCCCGCCGGCCCGGCGGGCAGGTCGTCGAAGGTCAGCAGTCCGTCGCGCCCGGCGAACTGGCTCTGGAGAAGGGCCCGTTCCACCAGGTTTTCCAGCTCGCGCACGTTTCCCGGCCAGTGGTAGGCCTGCAGGCGCTCCAGGGCGCCGGGGGCCAGCGACGGCATGGTGCCGATTTTGAGCTCGCGCGATTTGCGCTCGATGAAATGGCGCACCAGGGCCGGGATGTCGTCAATGCGCCGGCGCAGGGGCGGAATCGTGATGGGCAGAACGTTGAGCCGGAACCAGAGGTCCTCCCGGAAGGCACCCGACTGCACCAAGGATTCCAGGTTGCGGTGGGTGGCGCTGACGATGCGCACGTCCACCGGCACCGGCGCGGTGCCGCCGACCCGTTCGATGACCTGCTGCTGGACCACCCGCAGCAGGCGCACCTGGGCCTGGGGGGGCAGCTCCCCGATTTCGTCGAGAAAGATGGTTCCGCTGTGGGCCCGCTCGAAGCGTCCCCGCTTGCGGGCGATGGCACCGGTGAAGGCGCCTTTCTCGTGACCGAACAACTCGCTGTCGATGAGCGCTTCGGGGATGGCGCCGCAGTTGACCGCGATGTAGGGGTTGCCTCTGCGCGGGGAGGAGAAATGGAGCGCGTTAGCGATGAGTTCCTTGCCCACCCCGGTCTCCCCCATCAGCAGCACCGGGCTGTTGAGCGGCGCCACCTGGCGCACCATCTCCATCACCTCGCGCAAGCCGAAATCGGCGCCGATGATGGTGTCGCCGGTCATCTGGCTCATCTGCCGGTGCAGGTAGCGGTTGTCGTCGGCCAGCATATCCTTGAGCCGCAAGATTTCCTCGTGCTGGAGCATGTTGGAGATGGCCACGGCGATGGGTTCGTGCAGCAGCGAAAGCCAGCGGGCGTGCTCCGGCCGGTAGCGGTACCGGCCGGGGGCGAAGAGAATGAAACGCCCCAGGCGCCGGGCCTCCAGCTCCAGGTCCATCGAAAGCACCGACGTGTCGGGGGGCCACAGGACGGCGAAAAGCTGCCGGGATTCGGGCGGCTCCAGCGCGACGTCGTTGACCATGCGCACCTGGGCGTCCTCCTCCCAGTTTTTCCTGAGAAAATCCCGGAACTCCCTCGGCGGTGAGAGAAAATCCCCCGGCTTGGGCAGGTCGTCCGGCCAGATGTAGGCCAGCATGCGCCCCAGGTGCAGGTCGGGATCGTAGAGGGCGAAAAACATGCCCGAGATGGGAATAAAATCCTTGATGTAGTCAAAAAAATACCGCATCGCCGTGTCGATGTTCAAACTGCTGGAAATGCGCAGGGTCGCCTGCCGGAAAAATTCGTTTTCGTCCAAAACAGGTTCCTCGGCAATACCGGCTGCAAGTCCCGGCGTGGGAAAGGGGATTTTATGATCGTCACAGAACTATCATATTTAACAGAAACTGTCGCCAAAAACCTCCCCTGGTCATCCCGATCTGCCGGATCCGCCGGGCCGGCCTGATCCATCGAGCCCCCAGGAGAACTGTCAAATATGACAGCATAAATCTTCCAGATAAAACAGATATTTTCAACGCATATCATAACCAACCGAAATAAAAACACTAAATTTTCGGCACGATTTCTGCTTTTTTCCAGAAACCATCTTATCCGGCGAAATTCAACCCCGGAGTCATCTCATGGACTGGATTGAACTGATACATCTACGCACCGCATCCGATGCCGATCGGGATGCGGCCTTGGCCGCCTTCGAGCAGCTCTCCTGGGCTGACCGGGAAAGCGATCTGAAGGAAATCAAGCTGCTGCGAAACTGCGCCCTCACGTTGGATCTGAGCCTGCTGATCGTCTGGCGCAGCCGGGTCTGTCCCAACGCCAAGAGCCCGCTGGGACTTCGCCTGGCGGCGGCGTTTTCGGACTTCGGCCAGATCAACCATTCCGTCTGGGACTGCGCGTCCAGCGTCGATGTCACGAGACAGGAGTCGACCCCATGAAAAGAAAATTGACCGGCACAAATCCGATACCCGGTATTGCCACGCTCCTAATCGCCGGCTTGCTGCTGTGCGGCGGCTGCCAGGAGCAAAAGGGACAGACCGCCCCGCCGAGGCGAACGCCCGAGGTGGCCACGGTAACGGTCTCCCCGCAGAGAGTTGAGCTGACCACCGAGCTGCCGGGCCGCACCTCGGCCTTCCGCATCGCCGAAATCCGGCCCCAGGTCAACGGCCTGATCCTCAAGCGGCTCTTCGAGGAAGGCGCGGACGTCAAAGAGGGGCAGCTTCTCTACCGCATCGATCCGGTCCCCTTCCAGGTGGCCCTTAATTCGGCCCAAGCCTCCCTTGGCAAGGCCCGGGCCAACCTGCCGGCGATTCAATCCCGGGCCGCGCGCTACCACGAGTTACTGGCGGACAGGGCCGTCAGCCAGCAGGACTACGATGATGCCGCCGCCGCCGTCGAGCAGGTCAAGGCCGAGATCGAATACTGGAAAGCCCAGGTTGAAGCCGCCCGCATCAACCTGAACTACACCCGCGTTGTCGCTCCCTTTGACGGGCGCATCGGCCGCAGCCACGTCCGCGAGGGAACCCTGGTAACCGCTTACCAGCCCCAGTCTTTGGCCACCTTGCAGCAGATCGACCCCATCTACGTGGACGTGGTGCAGTCATCGGCCGAGTTGCTGCGCCTCAGGCGCCGGATTGAGGCTGGCCGCCTCAGCCCGGACGGCCAGGACCGCAACAAGGTCCGCATTCTCCTGGAAGACGGGACGCCTTACGAGCTGCCGGGCAGGTTGCAGTTCGCCGACGTGACGGTGGACCCGGCCACCGGCTCCTACTCCCTGCGCATCGTGGTGCCCAACCCGGATCACGTCCTGCTGCCGGGCATGTACGTGCGCGCCTTGGTCCAGGAGGGCGTCTCCGAAAAGGCCATTCTCGTCACCCAGCAGGGAGTGAGCCGCAACACCAAGGGCGAACCCGTCGCCCTGGTTGTAGATGAATCCGGCACTGTCCAGCCGCGCCTGCTGGTCCTGGATCGGGCCATCGGCAACCAGTGGCTGGTGGCCTCGGGCCTGGCGCCCGGAGACCGGGTCATCGTCGAAGGAATGCTCAATATTCGGCCCGGGATGACGGTAAACGCCGTCGACTTCGAAGCCGGACGGAATTCCGCAACCGTTTCCCGAACCGGCGGCACGGCCGCGGCGCCGAAGCAGTAACGGAGGCTTGCCATGCTGTCGAAATTCTTCCTGGACCGCCCGGTTTTCGCCTGGGTCATCGCCATCATCATGATGCTGGCCGGCGGCCTGGCGATCTACAACATGCCCATCTCCCAGTACCCGCCCATCGCCCCGCCGTCGATTGCCATCGACGCCTACTATCCCGGCGCCTCGGCGGAGACGGTGGAAAACAGCGTCATCCAGATCATCGAGCAAAAGATGACCGGCTTCGACCGGCTGCTCTACATGACCGCCACCAGCGACGGCTCCGGCGCCGGCCGCATCGAGCTGACCTTCGCCCCCGGCACGGACCCGGATTTTGCCTGGTCCCAGGTGCAAAACAAGCTCCAGCTCGCCATGGCCAGCCTGCCGGACGTCATCCAGCGCCAGGGCGTCAAGGTGAGCAAGTCGACCCGCAACTGGCTGATCATCGTGGGGTTAATCTCCGAGGACGGCAGCCTGAGCGGCACGGACCTGCGCGACTATGCCCAGAGCAACATCGAGAAAGTGCTGGCCCGGGTCCCGGGGGTGGGAGAGGTGGAAAGCTTCGGCGGCCAGTACGCCATGCGCGTGTGGCTGGACCCGGACAAGCTCACCGACTACCGGCTGACCATCGAGGATGTCATCGCCGCCCTGCGGGCCTACAACGTGGAAATCTCCGCCGGCCAGTTCGGCGGAGCGCCGGCGGTGAAGGGCCAGCGGCTCAACGCCTCGATCATCGTCCAGAACCTGCTCCAGACGCCGGAAGAGTTCGCCGCCATCCCCTTGCGCATCAACAGCGACGGCTCGGTAGTGCGCGTCAGCGATGTGGGCCGCACCGAGCTGGGCACCGAGCGCTACGACGTGGAAGCGCTCTTCAACGGCAAGTCGTGCGCCGCCCTGGCGGTGCGGCAGGCCGCCGGGGCCAATGCCCTGGACACCGCCGACGCCGTGCGGGCCAAGATGAAAGAATTGTCGGAGTACTTTCCGCCCGGGGTCAAGGTGATCTACCCCTACGATACCACCCCCTTCATCAAGGTGGCCATCGACGAGGTGGTCAAGACCTTGTTCGAGGCCATTTTCCTTGTCTTCCTGGTGATGTTCCTCTTCCTGGGGAACATCCGCGCCACCTTGATTCCCACCCTGGCGGTGCCGGTGGTAATCCTGGGCACCTTCGCCGTGCTGGGTTTTTTCGGCTACTCCATCAACATGCTCACCATGTTCGCCATGGTCTTGGCCATCGGTTTGCTGGTGGACGACGCTATCGTGGTGGTGGAAAACGTGGAACGGATCATTCACGAAGAGAAGCTGCCGCCCAAGGAGGCCACCGCCAAGTCCATGAAACAGATCACCAGCGCCCTGGTGGGCATCGGTCTGGTGCTGGCGGCGGTCTTCGGTCCCATGGCTTTCTTCGGCGGGTCCACCGGGGTGATCTACCGGCAGTTTTCCGTCACCGTGATCTCGGCCATGCTGCTGTCGGTGGTGGTGGCATTGATTCTCACCCCGGTGCTCTGCGCCTCGCTGTTGCGGTCTTTCGACGACCGCGTGGACGCCAAGCGGCGCGACGTGCCCCTGCTGCGGCCGATCGTGTACGCCTCCAACCGCTTTTTTCTCGCCTTCAACCGCAGCTTCAACTGGCTGCGGAGCAAGTACGCCGGCGCGGTGGGCAAGATCCTGGGGCGCCGTCTGCGCTACCTGATCATCTATGTGCTCATCGTGGCGGCCCTCGGCTACCTGTTCCAGCGCATGCCCACCGCCTACCTGCCCAACGAAGACCAGGGGTCCATGTTCATCCAGGCGCAGCTTCCCTCCGGCTCGACCCTGGAGCAGACCCAGGCGGTGTTGGACGAGGTCCGCGCTTACTTTGAAGAAGAGGAAAAGGAGGCGGTGGCGTCGGTCCTCACGCTGGCCGGCCGGGGCTTCGGCGGCAGCGGCCAGAACACGGGCCTGGGTTTCGTCCGGCTCAAAGACTGGGAGCTGCGCGACCGGCCGGACCTGAAGGTGTGGGCCGTGGCCAACCGCGCCATGGCCCGCTTTGCCAGGATCCGCAATGCCCGGGTCTTCGCCTTCGCCCCGCCGGCGGTCACGGAGCTGGGCACCTCGGCGGGGTTCGACTTCCAGTTGCAGGACCGCGGCGGCATCGGCCACCAGAAGCTGATGGAAGCCCGCAACCAACTGCTGGGCATGGCCGCCGCCGATGATCGGCTCACCCGGGTGCGGCCCAACGGGATGGAGGACGTGGCCCAGTACCGTATCGACGTGGACTGGGAGCGGGCCGGCGCCCTGGGGGTGCCGATCAATTCGATCCACAACACCATCTCGGCCGCCTTCGGCGGCGCCTACGTCAACGACTTCATCCAGGGCGGTCGGGTCAAACGCGTCTATGTCCAGGCGGACGCCCCCCACCGCATGCTGCCCACGGACCTGGAAAATCTCTACGTGCGCAACAGCCAGGGAACCATGACCCCGTTTACCGCCTTCGCTTCGGGCTACTGGGACTACGGTTCGCCGCGGCTGGAACGCTTCAACGCCTTTCCGTCGATGAACATCCTCGGCGAGGCGTCGCAGGGCCGCAGCACCGGCGAAGCCATGGCCGCCATGGAAGAGATCGTCGCCAAGCTGCCCGAGGGGGTCAGCTTCGACTGGAGCGGCATCTCCTACCAGGAGCGCATGGCCAAGCGCCAAACGGGGCTGCTCTACGCCTTTTCCATGATCGTGATCTTTTTGTGCCTGGCGGCCTTGTATGAAAGCTGGACCGTGCCCATCTCCGTCATGCTGGCCCTGCCTTTGGGGGTCATCGGCGGGGTGGCCGCCTCGATGCTGCGCAGTTTCCCCAACGACGTTTACTTTCAGATCGGTCTGCTCACCGTGCTGGGGCTGACCACCAAGAACGCCATCCTCATCGTCCAGTTCGCCATGGGCCAAGTCAAGGAGGGCAAGGGGCTCGTGGAGGCGACCCTCGAAGGGGCCAGGCTGCGGCTGCGGCCCATCGTGATGACCTCGCTGGCTTTCGGCTTCGGCGTTTTGCCCCTGGCCCTGGCCTCCGGCGCCGGTGCCGGTGCCCAGACCGCCATCGGTACCGGCGTTTTGGGGGGCATGGTGACCTCGACCTTCCTGGCGATTTTCTTCATCCCGCTCTTTTACGTCGTGGTGGTGCAGGTGTTCGGGCGCCAAAAGGCCGACGGATGAACGCGAAGGAACATTGACATGATACGAAAAACACTATTCTGCGGCGTTGTCGCCGTCCTGCTGTGCGCCGGGTGCACCATGGCGCCGGAGTACAGCCGCCCCGAAGCGCCGGTGCCCGAGCAGTGGCCCCAGGGCCCGGCCTACGACAGGGGGACAGCGCCCGGGGAAACGCAGGCGGCCGCCGATCTGCCCTGGCGCCGATTTTTCACCGACCCTCGTCTCCAGGCCGTCATCGCCGCCGCTCTGGAGAACAACCGCGACCTGCGCCTGGCGGCACTGAACGTCGAGCGGGCCAGGGCCTACTACCGCATCCAGCGCGCCGACCTGCTGCCCAAGGTAAACGCCAGCGGCAGCGGCTACCAGGAACACCTGCCCGCCGATCTGGCGAGCAAGGGGCAGTCGATGACCGTGGAACAGTACGGCGTCAACCTGGGCCTCAACGTCTGGGAGATCGACTTCTTCGGCCGGATCCGAAGCCTCGAGCAGGCGGCCTTGGAAGAATACCTGGCCACCGAAGAAGCCGCGCGGGCGGCCCGCATCTTGCTCATTGCCGAAACGGCCAACGGCTGGCTGACCCTGGCCGCCGACCGCGAAAAACTGCAGCTGGCCCAATCGACCCTCGAAACCCAGCAGGCGGCCTACCAGTTGATCCGACGGCGCTACGACGTCGGCCTGGCCCAGGAGCTGGATCTGCGCCGCGCCCAAACCCAGGTGGATGCCGCCCGGGTGGACCTGGCCCGCCTCACCCAGGTGGTGGCCCAGGATCAAAATGCCCTGGCCCTGCTGGTGGGCGCACCGGTGGCGCCCCGTTTGTGGGCCGATCAAATCAGCCAGGTCGAGCAACCCGTGGACCTGGCCGTGGAAACCTCCTCGGAGGTGCTGCTGCGCCGGCCGGACGTGCTGGCCGCCGAACGCCGCCTCAAGGCGGCCAATGCCAACATCGGGGCCGCCCGGGCGGCCCTGTTTCCCCGCATCTCGCTCACCACGGGCTTCGGCACCGCCAGCGCTGAACTGTCCGACCTCTTTGCCGCCGGCCAGGACACCTGGAACTTCGCCCCGCGCATCGTGATGCCGATCTTCGACCCGCGCACCTGGGCCGCCCTCGATATCACCAAGGTGGAGCGCGAAATCATCCTGACCCAATACGAAAAAGCCATCCAGACCGCTTTTCGTGAAGTCGCCGATGCCCTGGCCCGGCAGGACACCGTGGGCCGTCAATTGGAAGCCCAGCGGTCCCTGGTGGAGGCTTCCAGCGAAGCCCACCGCCTCTCGGAAGCCCGCTATACCAAAGGCATCAACAGCTACCTCAGCGTCCTGGAGGCCCAGCGGTCCCTCTACGCTGCCCGGCAAGGGCTGATCACCGTCCGCCTGGCGGACCTGGCTGCCCGGGTTAACCTTTACGCAGCCCTCGGAGGTGGCGCATCATGAAATGGCCCTCCCTATGGCAGAAATAAAAAAAGCAGGCGCTTCGCTGTCTCACGCGGGCAAACCAAATTCCGGCTTAACGGCAATGAAGTTGGCAGCGGATCGATAACCGCGAACGCGTGATTCAGCCGCCTGAATGTCTGCCCGGTGTAGCCTTCGGCCTCGCCGGGCGCCAGGGCCGCCCCTGGAAATCCCCTGGTTTTTCTTCCTCCAAGACCGACCGGAAAATCACCGTGGCGCCATCGGACCGGGTTTATCTCCGGCTCACCTGCTGCTCCTGAGACGCTCGTGCTCCTTTTGTCTCGCCCTTGTGGTACAGCCCGTCGGCAACGGCTTGGATGAATTCCCGCCGCGCCAGCCGGGACAGCCATTCGGCCGGAATGCCGGCGGCGCCGTAAAGCGCCCCGGCAATCTGCCCGTAGACGGCTCCGGTGGTGTCGGCATCCTCGCCGAGATTGCCGGCCTTCAGGGCGCCCTCCCGGAAATCGTCGCTGCGGTAAAAGGCCCACATGGCCGCTTCCAGCGACTTGGCCACGTAGCCAGCGCCCTGGATCTGGGGAGGCTGCCGGCGCCGGTAGGATCCGGCGGCGATCTCGTCGATCTCCGGGCACAGCGGCCGGCGGTCCCAGTAGCCGGGCACCAGGCAAAAGCGGGGCGCCAGCAGCTCCTGCTTGTAGGCGCCGGCGAGGGCACCGACGATGATCGCCGCCAGGAAACGGCAGGCATCGACACACACGGTCAGGCCATGGGTGGTCCGGGAGCTTTTCCCGGACATCTCGATGGCGGCTTGCGGATCATTGGCGTAGAACATCGGCACCGGTGCCAGGCGCATGATCGAACCGTTGCCGGCATCGAAAGGCTCGCTGCCGCCGGCGTAGGGCTGGCCCTCGGCCTCGAAGCGCCCCAGGGCGCTGCGGGTGGTCCTGCCGATGTCGAAGCAGATGCCGGTGCTCGACAGGTACCCCTCACGCCACCAGCGAAGATAGCGGCTCATCTGGTCGGCCGGGTCAAAACCCCGGCAAACGATGAGGCTTTCCGCCAGGCACAGGGCCATGGAGGTATCACCGGTCCAATAGCCCACCTCGAGCCCGAACGGTCCGCCGCCGACCATGTCCTCGATGGGCGCGAAGGTCCCAGGCCGCTTGAGCTTCAGGGTGGCGCCCAAGGCGTCGCCAGTGGCCAAACCGAGCAGGCAGCCGCGGAAACGGTCCAGGTCGGGAGTCGTCTTCATCGGAAACATCCTTTGTCGTCTGAGTTAACAACGGGAGTCCAAGCAGGCCCCCGGCTTCCGCCAAGGGTCACGCCCGGGGCGCAGCTTTTTCCCAGTTTAGCAAAAAAGCGGGCCAAGGTGTTAGCGGCTTGCCGCCAATTTGACACCGGGGGCCGACTCTAGTAGATCTGCCGCACGCTTGTCCGTCCAAACTTGCCGCAAGGATCGACACCTTGAAGATCATCATCATCGGCGCAGGAGAAGTCGGCTTTCACATCGCCAGCCACCTGGCGGCCGAAAACAAGGACGTGGTGGTCATCGACAAGAACCCGGAGGCCACCCGGCGCGTCGCCGACAATATCGACGTCCAGGTGCTGGTGGGCTCTGGCTCCAGCCCGGTGACCCTGGAAGAGGCGGGAATCCACAGCGCCGAAATCGTCCTGGCGGTCACCGACAGCGACGAAGTCAACCTCGTTTCCTGCCTGGTGGCCGATATCGTCTCTCCGGGCACCAAGAAACTGGCCCGCATCCGCGACGAACACTTCGACGCCTACATCGAGCCGCTGCGCCAGAACGCCCCCCACATCGACACGGTCATCAACCCGGAAGTCGAGGTGGTCAAAACCATCGAGCGCATGATGACGGTGCCCGGCGCAGTGGACGTGGGCGAATTCGCCGAAGGACGGGTCAAGTTCGTCGGCGTGCGCCTGGAGGAAAACTGCCCGCTGGCCGGCAAGCGCATGATGGACCTGCCGGCCGTACTCGATGGCCGCCGCCTGCTCATCGCGGCCATGTTGCGCCAGGAGGAGCTGATCATTCCCCGCGGCGCGGACCGGCTCATGGCCGGCGACCTGGTCTATTTCATCAGCGAAGAGCACGCCCTGGGCGAAACCATGGCGATCTTCGGCAAACGCTCCGAACCGGTGCGCCGGGTGATGATCGTCGGCGGAGGCCGCATCGGGTTTCGCCTGGCCCATCGCCTGGAGGCCCTGGGCTTCCAGGCCAAGATCGTCGAACGCCGGCCGGAGCGATGTCAAATGCTCGCCGAATGCCTCAACAAGACGGTGGTGCTCCACGGCGACGGCAGCGACCAGGACCTGCTCACCGAGGAGAACATCCAGGAAGTCGACCTGATGGTCACCTTGACCAGCGACGAGGAAACCAACATCCTTTCCTCTCTGCTCGCCAAGCGGCTCGGGGCGCGTAAGACCATCACCAAGATCAACAAGTTCAGCTACCTGCCGCTGATGTCGGCCATCGGCCTGGATCACGTGGTCAGCCCGCGCCTGTCGGCCATCAACTCGATCCTGCAGCACATCCGCCGCGGCAAGATCCTCTCGGCCATCTCCCTCAAGGGCGAGCAGGCCGAAGCCATGGAGGCCGTGGCCCTGGAGACCTCGGAAATCGTCGGCAAGCCGCTGCGCCGGATCGATTTTCCCAAGGGCAGCCTGGTCACCGCCATCATCCGCGGTCAGGAGGTGATCATCCCCACCGGCGACAGTGTCATCGCCCCGGACGATCGTATCATCATCTTCGCCCGGCGCCAGGCCATCGCCCGCGTTGAAAAAATCCTGGCCGTCAAGCTGGAGTACTTCTAAGTGCGCTGGCGACCGATCTTCAACATCCTCGGCCTCCTGCTCTTCTTTCTCGGCCTGAGCATGATCCTGCCGCTGGCCGTGGCCCTCTGGTACCGCGACGGCAGCGCCACGGCGATCCTCAACGCCATGGTGGCCACCACGGCGGCTGGCCTGGGGATTCACCTCGGCGTGCGCGGCCACCACATGGAGACCATCCACCACCGCGAGGGAATGGCCATCGTCGCCTTGGGTTGGACCCTGGTGGGGCTCTTCGGCGCCCTGCCGTTTTTCTTCGACCAAGGGTTTCACTCGTTCACCGACGCCTTCTTCGAATCCGTTTCCGGGTTCACCACCACCGGCTCCTCGATCCTCAACGACATCGAGTCCGTGCCCAGGGGGCTGCTCTTCTGGCGCAGCTTCATCCAGTGGCTCGGCGGCATGGGGATCATCGTCCTCTCGGTGGCCATTCTCCCGTTTCTCGGCGTCGGCGGCATGCAGCTCTACAAGGCCGAAGTGCCCAGCCCGGTGCCCGACAAGCTCAAGCCGCGCATCCGTGACACGGCCATGATCATGTGGAAGGTCTACGGCCTCATCAGCGCCGCCGAAGTCGTCTTTCTGCTCTTAGGCGGCATGAGCCTTTACGACGCCCTGTGCCACACCTTCACCACCATGCCCACCGGCGGTTTCTCCACCCGCAACGCCTCGGTAGCCGCCTACGGCAGCGCATACATCGATGGGATCATCACCTTTTTCATGCTGCTGGCCGGCGTCAACTTCTCGCTGCACTACCAGTTCCTCCGCGGCAGGCCCCTGGCCTTCTGGCGCGATCCGGAGTGCCGCTTCTTCCTGGCCGCCGTCACCCTGCTGACCCTGGCGGTCACCTGGGACATCTGGCGCACCGTCTACGCGGGGCTAGGGGAAGCGCTGCGCTACGGGCTCTTCCAGGTGGTATCGATTCTCACCACCACCGGCTACGTCACGGCCGACTACGAGCAGTGGCCCGCCATGAGCCAGCTCATCCTGCTGGTGTGCATGTTCGTGGGCGCCAGCGCCGGTTCCACCGGCGGCGGCATGAAGTGCCTGCGCATCATGCTCTACTTCAAGTACTGCTACCGGGAGCTGTTCTCCCTGGTGCATCCCCACGCCGTGACCCATGTCAAGATCGCCGGCAAGCGCGTGCCCGACAAAGTCATGCGGGCCGTGATGGGGTTCCTGGCGCTCTACCTGGGCATCTTCGTGGTGGCCAGCATCCTGCTGGCCGGCCTGGGGGTGGACTTCACCACCAGCTTCGCCGCGGTGGCCGCCACCCTGGGCAACATCGGCCCCGGTTTCGGCACCATCGGGCCGGTGGAAAACTTCGCCCACCTGCCGCTGCCGGGCAAGTGGCTCCTGATCTGGTGCATGCTGGTGGGCCGCCTGGAGATCTTCACCATCATCATCCTGCTGGTACCCGAATTCTGGCGCAAGTGACGCAACGAAGTCTGGAGCGACGCCTGCTCCGCCACCAGGAAGGCGCCTCCGACCGTCGGATGCATCCCCGCCGATGGCGGAGGATCGGGCGGGGTGCGGCTAGCTGGGCTGCGCCTCGTCGCGCAGCACCCGCCGCAGCACCTTGCCCACCACCGAGGTGGGCAGGCTGTCGCGAAATTCGACCGAGCGGGGCGTCTTGTAGCCGGCCAAACGCTGCCGGCAGAAGGCGATGATCTCCTCTTCTGTGGCCGTCTCCCCGGGGACCAATTGAACGAAGGCCTTGACCGCCTCGCCGCTGCGGGCGTCGGGGACCCCCACCACGGCCGCCAGGGCCACCTTGGGGTGAGCGTAGAGGACTTCTTCGACCTCCCGCGGATAGCAGTTGAACCCGCCTACCAGGATCAGGTCTTTCTTGCGGTCGGTGATCACCAGGTAGCCGTCTTCGTCGATGTGGCCGATGTCGCCGGACAGAAAATAGCGCCGACCATCAATGAGGCGAAACGCCTTCTCGTTCTCCTCGGGCTTTTGCCAGTAGCCGGCCATCACCTGGGGGCCGCTGATGGCGATCTCCCCGTCCTCGCCCCGGGGCAGTTCCTCGCCGCTGTCCACGTGCAGGATCTTGACGTCGGTGTTGCACACCGGGAAGCCCACCGTACCGAAGCGTCGCGTTTCGCGGTTGCTCGGGTTGCCCGTGGCCAGGGGCGCGGTTTCGCTCAGGCCGTAGCACTCGAAGATGATTCCCCCGGTTTTTTGCTCGAACTTCCTGGCCACCTCCACCGGCAGCGGCGCCCCGCCCGAGCCGCAGCCCATGATCGACGACAGGTCGAACCGATCCAGCAGGGGATGGTTGGCAAAGGCCGAATAGATGGTGGGGACCCCGGACAGGATGGTGGTCCGGTACTTTTGCACCGCCTTGAGCACCTCGGTGAACGGCGGGTTGCCGGCCCGCGGATCGGGGATGCACACCAGGCGGCTGGCCGTGTGGCAGGCCCAGAGCATCACGATGGTCATGCCGAAACTGTGATACCAGGGCAGCACCCCCAAGAAACAGTGGAATCCGTCTTTGCGCAACGCCTCGGCCGGCGCGCCGGGTTCCTGGGGAACGCGCATCCAGGTGTGCAGCGCCATCACGTTGAAGACGAGATTGGCATGGGTCAGGGCCGCGCCCTTGGGCACCCCGGTGGTGCCGCCGGTGTAGATCACCACCGCCAGGTCGTTGACCGGCTCGATGTCCACGACGGGGGCCTTCACCGCGGCGGTGTCCACCACCTCGTCGAAGCGCAGGTGTCCCGGCTGGTGGCGGTCCGCCTTGGGGATCTTGCCCAGCAGCCCGCCGATGAGGCCCTTGAGCGGCGGCAGGTAGGACTTGATGTTGCAGATCACCACCGTCTCGACGTCCGTTCCGGCAACGGCCTCCACCGTGGTGGGGTAGAACTTCGGATGGTCCATGCAGAACACGGCCCGGGCGCCGGCGTCCAGCAGCTGGTGGTTGAGTTCGCCGGCGGTGTACAGCGGGTTGCAGGTTACGCAAATGCCGCCCATTTTGAGGATACCGAAGTAGATCTCCGGGTACTGGGGAATGTTGGGCAAAAAAATCGCCACCCGGTCCCCCTTGGCCAGCCCCCGGGAGAGGAGAAAGTTGGCCACCCGGTGGGCGGTGTCCCGCACCTGGGAAAACGTCCGGGTGCCGTCGTTAAAGATGGTGTACACCTTGTCGGGCGCCCGCCGGGCCGCCTCGTCCAGGAAGCTGAACAGCGGTTTTTGAAAACCGGAAATTTCCCGGGGAACGCCTTCGGGCCAATGCTCGGTGGGCCAAGGGGGCAGGGACATACGAACCTCCTTCCATGCAAAGGGGTTGGCGCCCAAGGCAGGCGGCTCGACGCATCAGGATGAGGCGGGCGCATGACAATGCCAGCGGTCAGGGCCGCCGACGGCTCAGAGCGGGAGGATGTATCAATGGTTTAGTAGTACTATAAAAAACGAAGCGCTGTCAATTTACTGCGGCTTTACATGCCGCGGCGGCTCTGTTACGAGTCGGAACGGCCCCGAGGTCGCCGCATGGCCGATCCTCCGATGCATCGTCTTTCGACGCCCCCATCTTCCAAGAACGGACAGTGACATGAAGCGACACCCCAAGCGGATTCTGGTCACCGGCGGAGCCGGTTTTCTCGGCTCCCATCTCTGCGAACGCCTGCTGGCCAACGGCCACGACGTTCTTTGCGTGGACAACTATTTCACCGGCACCAAGGGCAACATCACCCACCTGATGGGCCACCCGCGCTTCGAGCTGATGCGCCACGACGTGACCTTTCCCCTCTACGTGGAGGTGGATGAGATCTACAACCTGGCCTGCCCGGCCTCGCCGATCCATTATCAGCACGACCCGGTGCAGACCACCAAGACCAGCGTCCACGGCGCCATCAACATGCTCGGGCTGGCCAAGCGCCTGCGGGCCAAGATCTTTCAGGCTTCCACCAGCGAAGTCTACGGCGACCCGGCCGTCCACCCCCAAACCGAAGGCTACTGGGGGCATGTCAACCCCATCGGCCCGCGCTCGTGCTACGATGAGGGCAAGCGCTGCGCCGAGACGCTGTTCTTCGACTACCACCGCCAGCACCGGCTGCGCATCAAGGTGGCGCGGATCTTCAACACCTACGGGCCGCGGATGCATCCCGACGACGGACGCGTGGTGTCCAACTTCATCGTCCAGGCCTTGAAAAACGAGCCCATCACCATCTACGGCGACGGCCGCCAGACACGGTCCTTCTGCTACGTGGACGACATGATCGAGGCCTTCGTGAGCCTGATGGACACGGCCGACGAGGTCACCGGGCCCGTCAACCTGGGCAATCCGGAAGAATTTGCCATCGGCGAACTGGCCCAGAAGGTGGTAGCCCTCTGCGGTTCGCGCTCGCCCATCGTCCACCAGCCGCTGCCGATCGACGATCCCCGCCAGCGGCGGCCGGACATCTCCCTGGCCGAGCAGGTTCTCGGTTGGCGGCCCACCGTGGACCTGGATGCCGGCCTGGCGCGCACCATCGCCTATTTCGACGCACTGCTCGGCGCACGGCTTCATAAATTCGATGCGGATGGTTCAGCAACCAGCGAGGGCACAGAGGGAAAAACAGGTACGAATAAAAAATGAAAAAAACAGCCTCTCCATCACGCCTGCTGATCCTCGGCGCCGGGCGCTTCGGCCGCCTGGCGCTCCAGCGCCTTGGCCGGCGGCACCCGGACGCCGCCATCACCGTGGTGGACCAGGCGCCGGGCTTTGGCCGCGATCCGGCTTTCCGGGGGTGCGAAACGGTGGAGGCCGACGGGGTCGATTACCTGGTGGAGGCGATGCAGGCGAAGACGGCCGCCGACTGGATCGTGCCCGCCATGCCCATTCACGTGGCCTGGCGGTGGATGAAAAAGGACTTGATCGCGGCCGGCCGGCGCGTGGTGGATCTGCCGGTTCCCGAGGCGGCGGCGGCCCGGGTCCCCCACCCGCTGCGCGGTGATCACGGGCAGCTTTACGCCAGCAACGCCGACTTCATCTGCCCGGACGACTGCCCGGAGCCCGAGCGCTTCTGCACCGTCACCGGCAAGCCCCGGCCCGTGGTGATGTTCGCCCATCTGGCTGCTCTGCGCATCCCCGGCTTCGCCGCGGTGGTGGTCCGCAGTCGGCAGTTGGCGCCGGGGGTGGGCGGCTACCGGCCGGCGGAACTGCGCCAAGCCCAAGCGGCCGCCCTGGCGGCAGCCGATGCCGTGCTGCTGGCCACGGCCTGCAAGTGCCATGCGGTCATCGACGCCTTTCGCATCGACTCTCAGTACGCTCCCTCGTGGGCGTGGGAGGCCTTGCCGCGAAAGAGGGAGCAGCAAAAACCGTAGCTGATCTGGGCATTGACAACCATTCTCACCATAGGTCATTTAACCTGATATGAAAAACTGTTCGGAGAAGACCGATGGTCGGTAACCTCTACGACGGGATACCCGGCGCGCTGCCCGAGGAGGCCGTGGCCGTCCTGGCCTCCGGATCCCGGGTGCGCATTGAACGCATCGTCTCCCGGGGGCATGCCTCGCCGCCCGGATTCTGGTACGATCAGGACGAGAACGAATGGGTAGCCGTGCTCCAGGGCCAGGCGCAGCTCGCTTTCGAGGGCCGGGCGCAGCCCGTCTGTCTGGAACCCGGAGACCACCTGCTCATCAAGGCCCATCAACGCCACCGGGTGGTGTCCACGGCACCAGGCAGGGATACGATCTGGCTGGCGGTGTTTTTTCGCTGACCGCTTGCCCATACAACCTTTTTCATTCGAAGCCGCGCGGGTCGAGTTTTATCGCTTGAGAGGCTGGGATCCGACATCGGGATGCCGGCGCCGGGGACAACTGGGAAACCTCGGGCTGCCAGACATCGTCGCCGACCTTTCGACCATGGGCTGGATTGGCGACTGAACCGGCATTTCGCATCAAAAAAGGGGGGAACTTCAATGAACTGCTGCCGAATCTGCGGCAAGTACCACCACATCGGCATTGTCGCCACGCGCCTGGCCGGCACCGACGGCGTCTCTTTGGAAACCGAGAAATGGGCCCAGGTGCTGGAGGCCAACGGCTGCACCTGTTTCTACCTGGCCGGCGAGTTGGACCGGCCGCCGGCGCGCAGTCGCCTGGTGCCACGGGCCCATTTCACCCACCCGGACATCCGTGAAATCTATGAAAGCTGCTTCGGCCGCAAAGTGCGCGAGCGGGCCGTCACCCGGCGCATCCAGGAGCTGAAGTGCTGCCTGAAAGACGAAATTTACCGCTTCATCGAGGATTTCAACATTTCCGTTCTTTTGCCGGAAAATGCGCTGACCATCCCGTTGAACCTGCCCCTGGGCATCGCCCTGACGGAGGTGATCAGCGAAACCGGGATTCCCACCATCGCCCACCACCACGATTTCTACTGGGAGCGGCAGCACTTCAAGATCAACGCGGTCTGGGAATACATCAACATGGCCTTCCCGCCCCACCTGCCCCCGATTCATCACGTGGTGATCAACTCCTCGGCAGACAACCAGCTCAGTTTGCGCACCGGCATCTCTCCCACCATCCTTCCCAACGTGATGGATTTCGACAATCCCCCGCCGCCTCTGGACGAGTATGCCGCCGATGTCCGCGAGGCCCTGGGGCTGGAGCCGGACGAGCTGCTGATTCTCCAGCCCACCCGGGTCGTCAAGCGCAAGGGCATCGAGCACGCCATCGAGCTGGTGAGCCGGCTGGGCCGGAAGGCCCGCCTGGTGATCTCCCATGCCTCCGGCGACGAGGGGCACGACTACGAGCAGCGCCTGCGCGAGTATTCCAAGCTGCTGGGGGTCAAGACGCTCTTTGTCTCCGAAATCATCAACGAAAAACGCGGGCGCACCGCCGACGGGCGCAAGATCTACACCCTAAACGACATCTACCCCCACGCCGACCTGGTCACCTACCCGTCGGACTTTGAGGGCTTCGGCAACGCCTTTCTCGAAGCGATCTACTTCAAGAAGCCCATCGTGGTGAACAACTATTCCATCTACCAAAACGACATCAAGCCCAAAGGCTTTGACGTGATCGAACTCGACGGGTACGTTACCGAAAAGGCGGTGGAGCAGACCCGGCGCATCCTGGACGACCCGGAGGCCCAGCGCCGCATGGTCGAGCACAACTACAACGTGGCCGCCCGCTTCTTCTCCTACGTGGTGCTGCGGCACAAGCTGGTGGGAATCCTGGCCGATCAGATGGGATGCCGCGCCGCGGGGGCTTTCGAAACGGCCAGCCTGCCGGTGCCCGGTCAGGATCCATGCGAGCTGTGCAACCCGGCGCCGGAGGGAGGTTCGATACAGCCATGAGGATTTCGGTTGCCGGCCATCATCCCTGCAAGCGCCGGGGACGAGAGGGTTGTAACCATTTCCCGGACCGGGGCTCTCAATGGTCAGGACTGGCGCATTTACCCTGCCGGCCCATCACTATCCTCTCCCTATCCGGCGCTCCGGCCGATCTCGCAATCAGGGGGCAACCCCACGGCCGGAGCGCCCCTCCCTCTTTTCCGTTCCGGGCCGACAAAAAGAAGTCCAGGTTGGTTTTCGCCTGAACCCAAACAACGACACAGGAGCCAAACCGATGCACGATTTCTGCCCCCGGGCGGCGCGCAACCTTGCCGCGGTTCGTCAACACCAACCGTTGATCCACAACATCACCAACCTGGTGGTCATGAACGTGACCGCCAACGCCCTGCTGGCCGCCGGCGCCTCCCCGGTGATGGCCCACAGCCCTGACGAGGTGGAGGAGATGGTCGCCCTGGCCCGGGCCCTGGTCCTCAATATCGGCACCTTGACCAGTGAGTGGGTGGCCACCATGATCAAGGCGGCCCGCAAGGCCAATGCGCTGGAGCGGCCCGTGGTGCTGGACCCGGTGGGCGCCGGGGCCACCGGGCTGCGCACCCGGGCGGCCCGCCAGATCCTCGAAGCAGCGGCTGTCACCGTGATCCGGGGCAACGCATCGGAAATCATGGCCCTGGACCAGGGAACCGCCACCACCCGAGGGGTGGACAGCGTCCACGGGGTAAACGATGCCGCCGCCTCGGCCGCCCGTCTGGCACAGCGGCTGGGCGTCGTCGTGGCCGTCACCGGTGCCACCGACCTGGTCACCGACGGCGCGCGGGAGGTCCGGGTCGCCAACGGCCATCCCCTCATGGGCCGCATCACCGGCTCCGGGTGCACCGCCACGGCCCTGATCGCCGCATTTCTGGCCGTGGATCCGGATCCACTGTCGGCCGCCGCCACGGCCCTGGCCTTTTTCGGCCTGGCTGGAGAGCAGGCCGGCGCCGCCGCCGCAGCCCCAGGTTCTTTCCAGGTGGCGCTGCTGGACGCCTTGTACACCCTCGGCCCCGAGGCCCTGCAAGAGGAAAGCCGCTTCGCCTGACCTGGACTGCGGCCATATGGTCAAGAAAGGGGCCAAGTGATCCAAGCAAGAAGAGTTCCTGGCGCCAGAGGCCTGCGATCCGCCTGGCTTCCGCTCCTGGCGGTCATCTTTTGCTTGGCCGCCTGCGCCGGTCTCGGCCTTCGAGCCGAGCCGACGGCGGTCTCCACGGCTCCGGACCCGTGTTTCAACCGCCTGTTTACCCGCACCGGCGGCGGCTGGACCGGCGGCGACGGGACCTTGTCGGTCCCCCTGGGAGACGGCCGCACCCTCTGGCTCTTTGGCGACAGCTTCCTGGGCACGGTGAATCCCGACGGCACCCGTCCAGAAGACACGCCCCTGGTGAGAAACTGCATCGTGGTCCAGGACGGCGATGTCCTGACCACCCGCACCGCTGGCAGTCTATCCGCGCCAAAAGCGTTCTTCCCGCCCCAGGCTCCCGGTGAATGGTGCTGGCCGGCGGATGCCACGGTGGAAAACGGGCGGGTGCGGGTGATCTTGCATCGCTTCTGCCAAGGAAGCCCTTTGCTGTGGGACTGGCAATGGACCGGCACCGCCGTGGCCGATCTGGGGCTGCCGGAATTGGAAATCGAGCGGATCACACCGCTGGCCGTCTCCAACGGCGTGATGTACGCCGCCATCCTGGAGCAGGCCGAGGCGACCTACCTCTTCGGGGTGGAAGAGCGGAACGGCGTCCGCTTGATGCACGTGGCCCGGGCTCCGCCGGGCGACCTCCTCGGCACCTGGACCTTTTTCGACGGGAAGGGGTGGTCGGCGGATCCGGTTGCCACTCGCCCCGTCCTGGAGGGGGTTTCAACCCAGTTCGGCGTCGTTGACCTCGCCGACGGGCTGGCCCTGGTGACCATGGACAACCGGGTGCCGTTCAGCGCCGACCTGGTGATGTATCGCGCCTCAGCGCCCCAAGGCCCGTGGCATGGCCCCTGCCGGCTCTACCGCGCCCCGGAGGCCGGCCCGGCCATCGTCGCCTACAATCCCGCCATCCATCCGCAGTTCACCGCCAGCGGGCGCCTGCTGGTGTCCTACAACCTCAACCACGTCAGCGAACCGGCGGCCCTCTACCGGAACGCCGCCATCTACCGCCCCCGTTTTGTCCGGGTCAATCCGGCCGCCTGTCCCGCGCCCTGAGAAAGGGACGTTGTTCGTCGGCGGCGCTGAAACCTCGAGCTTCGCACCTGGAACGCCGGAACCTTTCTCCGATAACCGACATCAATTCACGGCAGGCAAAGGTAGCGATGGAGACACAGGGCCGCCAGGACGGCGGCCAAAAGCAGCGCCACGCGCTGCTGATCGGGGGAAAAGCGCTTCACGGGGCGACTTGGCGGGCGCGGCGGCGCCGCCGCGCCCGTTTCCGGGAACACCTATTCGTCATCCAGGCCGAAGGCCGTGTGCAGCACCCGCACGGCCAGTTCGGTGTACTTTTCCTCGATGATGCACGAGATCCGGATCTCCGAGGTGCTGATCAGCATGATGTTGATGTTCTCGCGGGCCAGGGCGTTGAACATCACCGAAGCCACGCCGCTGTGGTTTTTCATCCCCACCCCCACCACCGAGACCTTGGCAATGTCCGTGTCGCCGAGCACCTCCTTGGCGCCGATCTTGGCGGCCACCTTCTTCTGGATGGCCATGGCCTTCTTGAAATCGGCCTTGGGCACAGTGAAGGTCAGGTCCGTCTTGCCGCTGGCCCGGGTGTTCTGGATGATCATGTCCACCACGATCCCGGCGTCCGCAACGGGAGAAAAGATCTTCGCCGCCACCCCGGGTTGATCGGGTACGCCGCGCAGCGTGATGCGGGCCTCGTCCTTGTGGTGGGTGACGGCCGACACCACCAGTTGCTCCATGCCGGAATCTTCGGAAACGACCATGGTACCTTCCTCCTCGCTGAAAGACGACCGCACGTGCACGGGAATCCCGTATTTCTTGGCAAAGCCCACCGAGCGGATCTGCAGCACCTTGGCCCCCAGGCTGGCCATGTTGAGCATCTCGTCGTAGGAGACGGCCTTGAGCTTGCGGGCCCTGGCGCAGATGTTGGGGTCGGCGGTGTAAATCCCGTCCACGTCGGTGTAAATTTCACAGACATCCGCCTTGAGGGCCGCGGCGATGGCCACCGCCGAGGTGTCCGAGCCGCCCCGGCCCAACGTGGTGATGTCGCCGGCGGGGTCGGCCCCCTGGAAACCGGCCACCACCACAATGTGGCGCTTGGCCAGGTGGGCCTTGACCCGCTCGGCGCGGATTTCGATGATGCGCGCGTTGCCGAAGTCGGTATCGGTGAGCACCTCGGCCTGGTGGCCGAGCATCGATACCGCGGCGTATCCCTTGGCCCGCAGCACCATGGCCAACAGGGACGCCGTGGTCTGCTCGCCGGTGGCCAGCAGCACGTCCATCTCCCGCTTGTCCGGTTCCTGCGCCGCCTGGCAGGCCAGCTGGATCAAGCTGTCGGTGACCCCGGCCATGGCCGAAACCACCACGACCACGTCGTTGCCCTGGTCGAAGGTGGCCGCCACCCGCCGCGCCACGTTGTTGATGCGCTCGAGGTTGGCCACCGACGTGCCGCCGAACTTTTGAACGATCAAAGCCATACACGCACTCCTTGGAAAGCCGGTTCAGGCGCTGATGCGATCCTGCCGCCACGCGGCGGCCAGATCTTTTAACAGATTCTCCGTGCGGCGTCCACCCGCTGTCAACGTGATCCGGCGCCGCCGTGCTCCGGTTATCTCCAGGTGCACCGCCAAATGATCCGGGGGCAGGTCGGCAGCGGCGGCTTCAGCCCACTCGATAGCCACCAGTGCCTCCTGCTGTTCTATGCGCTCGAGCAGGCCGATCGCCTCCAGGTCCGCGCCTTCCCCCAGCCGGTACAAATCGGCATGGCAAAGGGGAAGGCGGCCCGGGTACTCGTTGATCAGGGTAAACGAGGGGCTGGTGACGTAGCAGTCCGGCGGCACCGCCAACCCCTGGGCGAGCCCTTGGACGAAGGCGGTCTTGCCGCTGCCCAGGTCCCCGTTCAAGGCGATCACCAACCCCGGCATGGCCAGGAGCCCCAGTTGGCGGGCCAAGCGGCGGGTGGCCCCAGGCGAGGGACAGTCGCAGATCAGGCGGCCGGACAGGCTCAAACGCCTACCTCCTCCAGGGGCAGGGCAAAGCCGCCACCGCCTGAAAGGAGGTCTGCGAACACTTCCGGCAGCCCGTCCATGACATCCCCGGCCAGAAACCCGCGCGGCCCCCGTTGCCGGGCCAGGCGATCGGCGGCTTCGGCGTGCAAAAAGACCCCCAGCCGCGCCGCCGTCTCTGGCTTGTACCCCTGGGCCGCCAGGCCGGCGATGATGCCGGTGAGCACATCCCCCATGCCGCCGCTGGCCATGCCCGGATTGCCGCCGGGATTGATCCAGACGGTCCCTTCGGGAGCGGCCACCACCGTGCGGGCCCCTTTCAATACCACGCAGAGGCCGTAGCGCACCGCCAGCGTGCGGGCCGCCGCGGGCCGGTCGGCCTGAACGGCGGCGGTGGTGGATCCCAAGAGCCGGGCCATCTCGCCCGGATGGGGGGTAAGGATCAGCGGGGAGCGGACCTCGTCGAAGACCTGGGGCGTCTCGGCGAGAACGTTCAGGGCGTCGGCATCGATGACCACGGGGGCCGGGCAACCTCTCACCACGGCCCGCACCAGGCGGGCGGTGGCCTCGGCGGTGCCGATGCCCGGTCCGATGGCCAGGCAGTCCTTTCCTGGATAGAGGTGCTCCACCGCCGTCAGGGCCGCTGCTCCCAGGGTCCCCGGCTGGCTTTCGGCCAGCGGGGCGGTCATCACTTCCAGCAGCCGCGATTCCACCGCGGGCGCCAGGGAAGCCGGCACGCCCAGGGTGACCAGGCCGGCCCCGGCACGCATGGCCGCCGTGGCGCTCATCACCGCCGCCCCGGTCTTGCCCGTCCCGCCGGCGATCACCAGCAGATGGCCGCAGGTGCCCTTGTGGGCGTCGGCGGGCCGCGGCGCCAGGCTGCCGCGAACGTCGGCGGCGGTCAGCAAGTGCTGGGCCGGGCCGACGCGGCGCGCGATGCGCGGGGGAATGCCGATATCCACCACAAAGAGCCGGCCGGTGAGGACGGCCCCGGGGTAAAGCAGGTGGCCGACCTTGGCGAAGGCGAAAGTGGCAGTGGCCTCGGCGCGCACGGCCCGGCCCAGGACCTGGCCGGTATCGGCGCTCAACCCGGAAGGAATGTCCACGGCGAAGACCGGCCGGCCGCTGGCATTGATGAAATCGATGACCTGGCCGTAGAACCCGCGCACCTCGGCGTTGAGACCGGTGCCAAAGATGGCGTCGATCCAGACGTGCTGCTGCTGGAACAGCCCCTGCCGGGCCTCGAAGGCTTCGGCGTCGGGCACCTCCACCACCGGCACCCCAAGTGGCTCGAGCAGGGCGAGGTTGGCGGCGGCATCCCCGCTCACCAGCTTGCGGTCGGCCAGCAGGAACACGGTGACATCCAGCCGTCGCTGGGCCAGGTAGCGGGCCATGACGAAGCCGTCACCGCCATTGTTGCCCCGGCCGGCCGCCACGCCGATGCGCCGGCCGGACAAGTCGCCAAAGACCTCCAGAAAGCTCCGCACCGCTCCACGGCCGGCGTTCTCCATCAGGACACGTCCCGGGATGCCGAACTCATGGATGGCGGCGCGATCCATGGCCTGGATTTCCGAAGCCGTCACGATGTCCATCAACGCTATCCTTTCCAAAAAAACGGGTGATCTTCCGGCAGGCGCACCCGCCTTGCCTCAGTCCCCCTTCTTGTCCCGGTAACCTTCGGTCGAAACCGCCAGCATGGCCAGCAGCTCGGCCGTCTTGGCCTCCATGGCGGCCTCATCGGCGGTGGGGGTTTCGTGGTCGTAACCGAACAGGTGCAGCACCCCGTGGACCAGCAGCTCGCTAATGCGCGCATCGGCCGTCATGCCGGCGGCCTCGGCCTCGCGGCGGGCCGTCTCGGCGCTGATGATCACGTCGCCGAGGAGTTCGGGATGGAGGTGGCCGAAGTCCCCTTCGCGCATGGCAAAGGAGATGACGTTGGTCGGCCCGCTGCGGTTCAGGTACTGTCGGTTGATGGCGGCGATCTGGGCGTCGTCGACGATCACCAGCGACAGCTCACCCTCTGGACATCCCAAGGCGTCTAAGATGGCCCTGGCCTGCCGACCCAGCTTTTCGCTCGCGATCGGCAGAAGGCTCTGGCGATTGTCGATCAGAACGGCCATTTTTGCCCCTTCCATCGGTTTCCGACCGCTCGGGGTACTCGATCCGATGATGGTGGATTCCGGTGAGAATCTTGGTGAAGCTCTTGGCAATCTGGTTCAGGTCCCTCAAGGTCAGTTCGCACTCGTCGAGCTGGCCGTCGGAGAAGATCTTGTTGATCAGGTTGTGCACCAGCCCCTTGATGCGCGAAGGGGTCGGGTTCTCCAGGGTCCGCGAGGCGGCCTCCACCACGTCGGCGAGCATTACCAGCCCCGCCTCCCGCGTCTGGGGCCGGGGCCCAGGGTAGCGGTAGTCGTCGGGGTTGACGTTGGCTTCGCCGTGGATCTGCCGTGCCCGCTCGTAGAAGTAGGAGATGAGGCTCGTGCCATGGCTCTGGCAGATGGTGTCGACGATGGCCCGGCCCAGCTTGTGCTTGCGCGCCATTTCGGCCCCGTCCTTGACGTGGGCCACCAGGATGCGCTTGGACATCGAGGGTGCCAGCTTGTCGTGGGGATTTTTCCCCTCGCGCTGGTTCTCGATGAAATACAGGGGTTTTTTGATCTTCCCGATGTCGTGGTAGTAACCGCAGACCTTGGCCAGCAGCGGGTTGGCCCCGATCTCGGTGGCTGCCGCTTCCACCAGGGTGCCCACAATCATCGAGTGGTGGTAGGTGCCGGGAGCTTCCATCATCAACTGGCGCAGAATGGGCCGATCCAGGTTGGCCAGCTCCAGCAGCGTGATGTCCGTGGTGTAGCCGAAGGCCAGTTCCACCAGCGGCGCCAGCCCGGCGGCGACAATCCCGGCCCCCAGGCCGCCCATCATGGCCAAGCCCCAGCACCAGAGCAGTTCGACGCCGTTGCCGCTCCAGGTGTGCAGGGCGATGGCCGACACCAGCACCAGGTTGAGCAACGCCAGGCGCACCCCGGCGGTGATGAAGGCCCGGCGCTCCCGGCAGTGCTGCATCCAGTAGGCGCCCAGGGCGCCGTTGAGCAGAAAGTAGAACACCAAGGGGAAGCGCTCCGGCGCGATCAGCGGCAGGGTCACCGACAGGACGACGGCGGTGGCCAGCGCCAGATCGAGGCCGAAAAAGAGACACACCAGCATGGCCCCGCTGGCCAGGGGCATGCCGAAAAAGACCGCCGCCGAGGTCAACCCCAGCGGCTGCACCTGACCCAGGCCGTTGGCCAACACCAGGGTGAGGCGGGCCAATACGAAAAAGAGCAGCAGCACCGCCGCCATGAAAACGAGGTTACGCAACGGCGCCCGCTCGAAATCCGTGCTGCGGCGCAGTCCCACGATGTTGAGCACCGCCAACAGGCAGAACAACAGCAATCCGGCGCCGAGGCTCTGGCGGATTCCCTGGCGCCGGTCGCTTTCCGGCCGGCTTGCCTTCAGCTTGACCAGGTGAACGGGGGTGACCCGCTCGCCTTCGCGCAGGATCATCTCGCCGGCCTTGATCTGGTAGAGCACCGGTTTGACACTCTCCATCGCCAGGCGCCGCCGCTCAGCGCTCTCGCTGCGGTTCAGGGTGATGTTGGGCTGAATCAGAAGCTGGGTCAGGTCGACGATCACCGCCTTCAGGGACGGGTCGATATCCTTGAGCAGCGGTTCGCCCAGCTCGGGCACCATGGCCTTGGCCTCATCAAAGGCATAAAGCTTTTCCAGGTCGTAGACCACCCGTTCCTTCTGGGTGGCGATGTCGCGCAGCACGATCCCCCGGCCTGCCTCCCGCAACAACATCTCCTTGCTGGTGACCACCCCGTTTTCGAGAATGTCGCTGGCAATGGCAACGATGCAGTCGGCTATCGATTCGTCGAAGCCTGCCGCCGTCAGAAGGTTGAAGGCCTCCGGGTCCACGACGACCCCCAGCTCCCGGGCGAAGGTTTCCCTGAGCGCAACTGGCTCCCGCGGCGGCACCCCTCCACCGGTGCCGCTGAGCTGGCGGGCCTCCTCGAGCTCGCGCCGCTGGCGCTCGGCAATCAAGGCGTCGCGCATCCGGGCGAAGGCCTGTCGCACCTGCTCGGACAGGATCGCCAGCCGCTGGCTGTCCAGGTCGTAGACCATCTGGACGGTCTGCTCCACCTCGCGGCGCTTTTCCTCGGTGGCGCGGGTATCTTCGATGAAAAAATCCCGCGGCGCCTTGATGTCCTTTTGGGCCACATCCCCCACCCGGTAGTCGTCGTAGACAGGGGCCGAGCGGGGGAAGACCAGGACCGCAAAAATCGCGGCCAGCATCAGCAGAATCGCCCAACGCAGCAGGGGTTGCTGCACGAAGGCGCTGGCTTTGGCGCTGTCGGGCTTGCCCATGGTAAATCCGGCCTCTTGCGTCGGTCTCAGGCTGACGCGTTCCGGCTTTGGCGCAACCGCCGGTCATGGTCCTCGTAGGCCTGGATGATGGCCTGGACCAGGCGGTGGCGCACCACGTCCTGTTTGCTGAAGTAAATGAAGCGAATGCCGTCGATGTGCTTGAGGATCTCGACGCCCTGGACCAGCCCGGAGACCTTGCCCTCGGGCAGGTCGGTCTGGGTGATGTCTCCGGTGATCACGGCCTTGGAGTTGAACCCGATGCGCGTCAGAAACATTTTCATCTGCTCGCCGGTGGTGTTCTGGGCCTCGTCAAGAATCACGAAGGCGTCGTTAAGGGTGCGTCCACGCATGAAGGCCAGGGGCGCCACCTCGATCACCCCCTGCTGGATCAGGCTGTTGGCGCGCTCGAAACGCACCATGTCATGAAGGGCATCGTAGAGCGGCCGCAGGTAGGGATCCACCTTTTCGGCCAGATCACCGGGCAAGAATCCCAGCGCCTCGCCCGCCTCCACCGCCGGCCGGGTCAGGATGATCCGGTTGACCAAGCCCTTGGTCAGGGAGGCGACGGCCATGGCCATGGCCAGGTAGGTCTTGCCGGTGCCGGCCGGACCGATCCCGAAGACCATGTCCGACTCGCGCATGGCGTCGATATACGCCTTCTGGGCGGGGCTCTTGGGTGTCACGGCCCGCTTTTTGGCCGTCACGTAGACCGTATCGAGAAACACCCGGCGCAGGTCGGCCTTGGCATCGGCGGCCAGAATGGCCACGGCTTGGTCGACGTCGGGGCCGTAGACCGGATACCCGCTCTTGAGCAGCCCGTAGAGCTGCCGCAGCACGTTGCGCGCCAGTTGGCAGGCGATGGCATCGCCCTGGATGGCCACGCTGTTGCCTCGCACGTCGATCTTCACGCCGACGCCGGCCGCCAGCCGCTGCACGTTGGCGTTCTGCTCGCCGATGAGCTGCTGGGCGAGCTGCACGTCGGCAAAAGTCATGCGGGCGCACTGGTTTTCCGAGTCGGCTCGCGGCATTCGATCTCACCGCCCTCCGCGGTTCACGGCGGTGGCTCCTTGATATTTTACCCACAAACCGCTGGCAGCTTCGCTGGTCAGCGGCAAAAAATTCCTATCACAACCCGTTGCGTATTGGCAAACCGCTTTTGGCGGTCCCGGCGCCCCGGAAAAAACGGCCTTGACCTGCCCCGGGGGCCCTGATAGGTATCACGTTCCGTAGTGGTTTCGCAGTGATGACGACCATAAGAGCGAAGGCCGGCGCCGCTTGCGACGCTGGCCTTTCCTGGTGAAAGCGCCATGAACGCCTTCGACATCTTTGCCCTGATCATTGTTGGATATGCGCTCATCCGCGGGATTTTCCGCGGTCTCATCAAGGAAATGGCGGCCATCGTGGGAGTGGTTGCCGGCTTCTGGGGCGCCTACACCTACTACCCCCTGCTGGCCCGCCTCCTCGATCCCTGGATCGACAATCCCGGCTACCTGAAAATCGCCAGTTTCCTGCTGATCTTCTGTGCGGTACTGCTGGTGGTGAGCATCGTCGGCGTGGTGGTCAAGTACTTGATGCGGGTGGCCTTTCTCGGATGGCTGGACCGGATCTGCGGCGGCCTTTTCGGCCTGCTGAAGGCGGTGTTGATCACGGCGGTGGTGCTCATGGTCCTGACGGCCTTCCTGCCCAAGAACGCCCCCCTGGTGCGCGACAGCCTGACGGCGCCCTACATTACGTCCATCTCAGAGACCTTGGCCCGCATCACCCCGGCGGAACTCAAGACCGAATTCCGCGACAAGCTGATGGAAATGCGCAAGTCCTGGGGCAAAAAGATCCGCTAGGCAGCACCTGATTCGGAAAGACCTTAAAAATGACCCTCGCTGCGCGCTTGCAGGCGCTTCTGGATCTGATCAAAACCCTGAGGGGTGAACACGGCTGCCCCTGGGACCGCCGGCAGACCCCCGCCTCCATGGGCCGCTACCTGGCCGAAGAGGTCTTCGAGCTCATCGAGGCCATCGAGAAGGACGATGCTGCGGCGGTGGCCGAAGAGTTGGGCGACGTGCTGTTCCAGGCGTTTTTCATCGCCGAACTCTACCGGGAGACCGGCCGCCTAAACCTGGAGGCGGTGCTGGCGCAGATTCATGCCAAGATGGTGCGTCGCCATCCACACGTCTTCGGCGATGCGGCGGCCGAAACCACCGAGGCGGTGCGAACGCAGTGGGAACAGATCAAGCGCGCCGAGAGGGGTGCGGCGGCGCCCGGCTCGGCCCTCGACGGCGTCCCGGCCGGGATGCCGGCCCTGCTGCGCGCCTGGCGGATCTCGCAGAGAGCCATCGGCGTCGGGTTCGACTGGCCCGACCTTGAAGCCGTCATCCATCAGGCCGAGGACGAGTGGCGCGAGTTCCGGGAGGAGTTGGCTCGGCCAGATGCCGAGGCCGACGGCCGCCGGCGTATCGCCATGGAATTCGGCGACCTGCTCTTTACCCTGGTCAACGTGGCCCGTTTCGCCCGCATCCACCCCGAAACCGCCCTCACGGCCGCCATCGGCAAGTTCGAGGCGCGCTTCCGGCACATGGAAAGGGCCGCCGCGGCGGCGGGAAAGGATCTTGTCGACGTTCCCCGCGAAGAGATGGAACGGTTGTGGGACGCGGCCAAGAACCGCCTCGCCGACGAGAAACAGTGAAGGCGGCTCAGCGCTCCACCGGCGGCGGCAAAAGGGCCTCGACACGCTGGAAAACAAAGTCCCCGCTGTCGATCACCAGGGAGGCAAGGCGCTTTCGGCCCCTGTTGTCGATGCGGTAAAAACGAAACTCCCGCGCCCGGTCCCGGGACTTGTCGGCCTGGCCCACCGGGCCGAGGCCGGCGACTTGGCGCTTGCCGTCAGCCCCCAGCTGCGGGCCGATCTCTTGGATGCGCCGGATGATGGTGGCCGCCACCCTGTCCATCAGGCTCTGGCGCCGGGTCTCCACCGCCGACGCCAAACCTTCGGCGCTCAGGTGCCGGCGAGCTTCCGCGATGTGCTCCAGGCGCTTGGCATACAGCTTCAACACCCGGTGCATCTGGTAGCTGGGTACATCCATCCGGTCCTCTCCTCCCAAAACGCTCAACCCCTCGCCACGCGGCTCATCTTTTCAAGGCGCTGAACCGCCGCGCAGGGGCCTTGCGCCTGCTCACCGACAGCCTGGCGGATGAAGCGCACGTGGCTGTCGAAGGCCACGGGCGGCAGGGCATCGGCGTCGAACCAGCCGATGGCGTCGGCATCGTCGCCGGCCTGAAGGCGGCCCTCATAGCGCTGCACGCGGTAGCCGATCATCAAGACGGTGTCGTACTCGGCGTTGGGCGCAATGGTGACGCCCAACAGACGATCGATGACGCCGTCAAGGCCGGTTTCCTCGGCCAGCTCGCGCAGCGCCCCCGCCTCCGGGGATTCTCCCAGTTCCAGAAAACCGCCGGGAAGGCACCAAAGGCCCTTTTGGGGTTCGACACTGCGGCGCACCAAAAGGACCTGCCCGGCGGGGTTGCGCACCACCAGGCAGGTGGCCGGCACCGGGTTTTGATACAACGGCCTGGCGCAAGCGGGGCAAAAAAGCCGCTGCCGCCCCTCCCAGTGCCGCGTCACCAGCGGACCGCCGCAAAACGGGCAAAATCGCATCGCCGAGCCGGTCAATCGTCGAAATCCCCCTCGGTCCCCTTGGGCCCTTTCAGCCCTTCGGCCCGCCGGGCGATCTTTTCCGGAGTCCAGTCGTCGGGCGACACAAGGCGTTCGGCCTTGGGGCCCGGATCCGGGCCGCCGGCGCGCAGGAGCAGCTCGACGGCCAGCGGAGCGGTGTCCTTGGCGTTGAGCACGCTGACGAGCATGTTGTAGACGAACTCTTCCACCCGCCGGGCCATGCGCTCGCGGATCTCCCGGGGTTGGCCCAGCAGCCGGTTTTCAAAGGGAAGGTTGAGCTTCTTGTAGTCGCCGCCCTTCCATCCCTTCTCATCGGCGTAGGCCACCATCCGGGCCCACATCTCCTCGGCGACCCCGGCATCGGGAATCTTGATGAAGCGGCCATCAGCATCCCGCTGGGCGTTGCCGTAGTCGTTGACCACCAGGCCCCAGGAGATCATCTGCAGAGCGGTGGCCACGTTGGCCTTGGTGGTGCGGGTGCGGGCGGCAATGGCCCGCAGCCGCTCGGAGCTGTTGCCCGAGGTGCCGTGCTGAGCCCCGGACACCCGGTAAGGCGCCAGGGCCTGGTGAATATCGGCGGTCAACTCGACCTGGATCCCGGAATCGCTGGCCTCCAGGCCGTGGGTGGTGCCGTTGTTCAAGGCAATCCAGTCGGGAAAGATGCCATGGGCGTTGAGCCCCTCGATGAGAAAAAGCGCCTCCTCGCGGGTCGACAGCCCGAGCTTTCCCTTGATCTCGCCCACTTCGGTCTCCAGCCCAGCCCAGGAGGGCACGAAGGGATTCAACGCGATGTTGGCCAGCAGGTTCTGGTCATCGGGCATGTGCGAGGCGTCGATGGCGATGGAGGTGATGCCGGCATCGAAAATCGAGGGGATCTCGATCTTGGCCGGTTCGATGTCCGCCTGGGTCTTGATCCCGTAGTGGTCGGCGTGAATGGCCACCGGCACCGTGATGCCCAGCTCATTGCAAAGATCGTCCACGTACCGGGCCAGGTTCCAGTAGTTGACGGCGCAGTAAGCGTTGGCCCCGCCCTCGGAGCGCGCGATCTCGATGATGATGGCGGCGTTGGCCCTCTGGGCGGCCATCAGGGCCCCCTTGATGACGAAAAAGTTGCGGCCGTTGGCCGCCATGGCCACCGCGCGCCCCTTGGCGAGCATGGCCCGGTCGATCACCTTGCCGCTGACAATCAGGGCGCGGGAATGGGGAAACAGGCGCGCGATGTTCGGTGGACGGCCGATTTCCAGAGCCCTGGCATAATCTTTTGCGCTGATATCGGTCATCTTGGTCATGGCTCTCCTCCCTCGAAATTGGGTTGGGACACCGGAGCGTTGCCTGGCGGAACGTGAAAACCCCGTGTACTCCACAGTTGGGCCTATATTGATCCGCACTCTGCGCTTTGTCAAACCCTTCCCAGAAGCCAAACCGATTGACAATCCCGGCGCCTGTTGTACAGTGGAGCCGTTTTTCGCGAAGCGGAAGTCGTACGCATCAAAGAAAGATAGACGGTACTGAAAGGATCCCGGCGGTGGTCAAATCGATCGCGCGTTACCTGACGGCGGCCATATGGCTGGCGGTGATTGTAACAGCCTGTGCGCCGCGGCCGACGGTCCCCCTGCCGCTGCTGCTCCCGCCGGCGCAGATGCCTGAAACCGGAGACCGTCAGGCCTACCGCATCGCCGAAGACCTGGCCACCGCCCGCAGCGCCAGGGCCCCGGAAGCATTTGAAACCTTCCTGGCCAAGTTTCCCCACAGCCCCCTGGCCCCCCGGGCCCTGATGCGACTGGGAGAACTCTACCAGGACCGCGGCCGCCTGGAAGCCGCCGGCGACGCCTACCGCCGCCTGCTCACCGACTACCGCAGCCACCCGCTGGCGCCCGAAGCCCTCGTGGCACTGGTCGCCATCGATTATCAGCAGGAAGATTTCAAGGCCCTCCTGGTGCACAGCCGGATTCTCCCGTCGAATCGCCTGGAACCGTCCGGCCGGCTGGAAATCCGGCGCCTTAGGATAGAGGCCCTGCTGGCCCTGGAGCGCCCCATGGAGGCGGCCGAAGAGGCCATCGCCGCCTGGCAGGCGGCCCCGGACGAAGAGGCCCGGGCAACGCTGGCGGATCAACTGGCCCGGGCCATCGGCATGCTCTCGCCACGGAAGCTGCCCAAGCTGACGGACCGGTCCATGCCGCCTGAAGCCCGGGACCTGCTTCAGCGTCTCGTCAGGGACATCGCCTTTGACCGGCATACCATCGGGTGCATGCTCCCGTTGAGCGGGTCCCATGGCATTTACGGCCAGCGGGCGTTGCGGGGGGTCGAAATGGCCCTGATGCATTTTACCGCCCGTCCCACGGCGCCCAAGGTGCGCATGGTGATCGAGGACACCCGCTCGCGCGCCGACCAGGCCCGAGCCATTGTCCATGGTTTTTCCCAGCGGCGCGTGGCGGCGATTCTGGGGCCGATGGCAACGGCGGCAGAAGCCGCCGCCGAGGCCCAGCGGCAGGCGATCCCCATCATCGCCTTTACCCAGCGGGAAGACGTTCCCGCCCTGGGCGATTGGGTGCTGCGCTATTTCATCACCCCCCGCAACCAGGTGGACGCCTTGGTGCGCTGGGCGTTGGAACGCGACGGCATCCAGCGTTTCGCCGTGCTTTACCCGGCGGACAGGTACGGCGAGACCTTCATGGCCCGCTTTGGCGAGGCGGTGGAAGCCTACGGCGCCACCCTCGTCGACACCGTCGCCTACGACCCGGCCAGCACCGACTTTGCAGAATCGATCGGCCGACTGGCGGCCGGGGGCGCCGGTGAGCCGCACGGCGCCGAGGCCCTTTTTATTCCCGACGCGCCGGCCAAGGCCGCCTTGATCCTTCCGCAGCTGGCCTTCCATGACTTGACCGGCCTGCGCCTGCTGGGCGTCAACCTCTGGCACAACCGGTCCCTGATCGAAATGGCCGACGCCTTCGCCGAAGGAGTCGTCTTTCCCACCGGGTTTTTCCCCCGGCAGACCGACAGCGCCACCGCCGCCTTTATCGAAGAATTTAAAACAGCCTACGGCCAGGAGCCCGGCTATATCGAAGCCGCCGCCTACGATGCCGCCATGATCCTGCTGGAGGCGCTCAGCCAAGCGGAAGTCGGCAGCCGCGCCCGGCTTTTAAGCTTTCTGAAGACGCAGCGCCCCCATGCCGGGCTCACCGGCGATGCGTTTTTCGACGCCCGGGGGGAACTATGCCAGTCGCTGCCCCTGGTCACGGTTCGCGGGGGCGAATTCGTTCTCCTTGACCGCCTGCCGCTGCCTTCCCCCGAACGGATGCCATGACATCATGCGTCTTGCCCTGCCGGCATACCGCGCTCTGTCCACGGGTCTTTTTTTCGCCGCCTGGCCCGGATGGTGGGTCTACAGCCAACTGACCGGGGCCCACCGGGACGGCTGGCGCCAGCGCGTCGGCGACTATGGCGCAGTGCCGCTGGGCAACGGCCGGCCCCGAATCTGGTTCCACGCCGCCTCGGTGGGTGAGGTCAACGCCGCGGCGGTGATTGCGGCAGCCTTGCGGCAGTCGATTCCCCGGGTACGGCTGGTCGTTTCCACCACCACGGCGCATGGCCGGGCGGCGGCCCAGGAACGCCTCGGGAACATCGCCGACAGCGTCCTGCTGGCGCCGGTGGACTGGCCCGGTGCCGTCAACCGCGCCCTGGCCCGGGTGGCGCCCGACCTGCTGGTGTGCGTGGAAACCGAAATCTGGCCGAACTGGCTGGCGGCGGCCCGGCGTCGCGGCGTGCGCACCGCCCTGGTCAACGGCCGCATCTCGCCGCGGTCCGTGCGCCGTTACCGCCGGGTACGACCGCTGATGGCGGCGGTGCTCGAGGGCGTCGACCGCCTGAGCATGATCAGCGCCGATGATGCGGCGCGCATCCGTGAGCTCGGCGCCCCACCGGAGCGCATCACCGTCAACGGGAACGCCAAGTTCGACCTGGCCGGGGCGCCCCCGGATCCCGCCGTCGCCGAAATTCTAAGGCGACGCTTCAACCTCGAGGGCTCCGTACCGGTAATCGTGGCCGGCAGCATCCGCAACGGCGAAGCGGCCCCGGTGCTCGACGCCTTTCAACGGGTGCGACGGCGATTTCCCCAGGCGGTCCTGATCATCGCGCCGCGCCACCTGCAGCGGGTAGCGCGGATCTGCGCCGATATCCGCCAGCGGTCCCTGGTCTACCAGCGGCGCAGCCGTATCGGCGGGGCGCAAGCTGCACGCACTGCGCCGGTGGTGGTCCTGGACACCATCGGCGAGCTGCGGGATCTCTACAGCATCGCCACTGTCGTTTTTTGCGGGGGGAGTCTCGTCCCGCGGGGAGGACAAAATCTCATCGAGGCCGCCGCCTGGGGCAAGCCGGTGATCTGCGGGCCGTACATGGATGATTTCCGGGCCGCCACCGACCTGTTGGCCGCCGCCGGAGCGGTTTTCCCGGTCGCCGACGCCCAGGGCCTCGCTGAACGGCTGGAAGACTTGCTGGACCATCCGGAGGCGGCCAACAGGGCCGGTTCGGCCGGCAGGGCCGTGGTGGAGGAAAACCGCGGGGCGGCGCGGCGCCATGCCGCCGTGCTGGCCGCTCTCCTGCAAGCAGCCTGAAACGGAAAAATCGGGAAGCAAGGGATCGATTCGCCAACGGTCGGCAAATCCAGGAATCCGTTTTCATCTTTCATCGCGACGAGACGGCGGGAAGGCAATCCGGATACTTCAAAACCCGCCGTCACCGACGCGATCAAACCGGCCACGCCAGGATACTTACGCCGCCGGTGCCAACCGGTCGCCGTTACAGGCGAGGCACACCGTCTCCACCGGGATGTCCCGGCCCGAGGCCTTCAGGGCCTTCTCGATGATCCGGGGCAGACCGCCGCAGCAGGGCACCTCCATGTAGAGGATCGTGATGCTGCGGATGCCCGCCGTTGCGAAGATTTCCGTGAAGCGGGAAACGTAATCGTCCGCGTCGTCGAACTTGGGGCATCCCATCAATACCACCCGCCCGCGCAGATAGCCCTCGTGAAGATCGGCCGTCGCCACGGCGGCGCAGTCGGCCAGCACCAGCAGGTCGGCGTTTTTGAGAAACGGCGCGTGGGGCGGCACCAGCCGGATCTGCACCGGCCAGTGGGACAGGGCGGAGGCGGACGCGTCCAGTTTGGCCGGCCGGTTGGCCTCGCCGCAGGCATCGGCGGGGGCGAACAGCCGGATCCCGGCCGACGGGCAGCTTGACGGGGCCGACAGCGTCGGTCCGGTAGCCGCCAAGTGCTTTTCCACCGCCTCTTCGTCGAACTCCTCGGCCACGCGCTCGACAATGCGCAGGGCCCCCTGGGGGCATTCGCCCAGGCAGGCCCCAAGGCCGTCGCAGAGGGTCTCGGAAATTACACGGGCCTTGCCGTCCACCACTTGCAGGGACCCCTCGGCGCAGGCCGGCACGCACAGTCCGCAGCCGTCACATTTTTCTTCGTCGATTTCGATGATCTTGCGCTTTACTTTCATCTCCTGCACTCCTTTTTTGCGTCACGCCGACTTGGCGCTGATCTCTTCCGCCAGCCGGCGGCCGGCACCCGTCGCCCAAGCGTCCACGTCCGGCGGGAGGGCCGGCGTCCCGTCACGCTGGGCCGCCTCCAGGGCCACGATGCGCTGGGCGTCGCGCAAAATATCCAGGGTGGCATCGCCCTGCGGTTTGTGGTCTGCCAGGGCCTCGATGGTCTCGCAAACAGCCGTTACCAGTTTTTCCCGGGCACCGAGGCGTTCGAGAATCTCCCGCGCCTTGGAAGCGTCCCCGGGCGCCTGTCCGGTTTCGTTCAGATAGGCGGTCACCAGCACCACGGGCAGGTTGCCGCCTTCCTCCTTGGCGATGCGCTCGGCGTGGCGGGCCAGCCGGGTAGTGCGGCCAATGCGGGCGAAATCGGTCTTGAACAGGCGTTTGACTTCCACGGCGACCCGGTCCTTGAGCAGGTTTTCCCGCTCGGCCAGGGCCTCCGGCGGCAGGTTACCGAGACACTGCTCGGCAAAGGGGCAGTAAGCCGCACAGCCGAAATCCATCCGGGGATTGACAAAGCGATGCCCGCAGTGGCCGCATCGGCGGATGGTGTCGTCCTTGAAAAACTCCACGTTGTGACCGCAGGCCGGGCATTTGACCTCGTAGATGGCCCCCGGCTTCCAGTACTGGGTATCTTGTCCAGGGCACTTCATCGTTTGCCTCCTTGGCATGGTGTTCAGGGTCGCAAAGCCGACCGTGATATCCACTATAAGACCTTTCGGGCCGCCTGACATTGCCCTGGATCAAACAAGAACGTTTTTTTCAGCTCCCGGCTTTCACCCGGCGCGGCAATCTTGACCTTGACGCTGTCGGGTGGATCTGATAATGGAGCGAGTTACTTTTATCGTCGGGGATGTAGCTCAGCTGGGAGAGCGCAGCGTTCGCAACGCTGAAGTCGTGGGTTCGAATCCCATCATCTCCACCAAATAAAAACAGATACTTAGCCCCGGTTGGTTTTAGCCGGGGCTAAGTGTTTTTTGATAATGTTTGTCAGATCGCTTGGCGTCCGGGGGGGAAAACCGCCTGTGTCCACCTGCTGCTCTGAGCCCACTCAGCCACCCGCGGGCGGGGGAGGTAGCAATGCCCCCAATTACAAAGTAACCTGCAGAATTTATTGAACAATAAGAAGACATCAAGCAAATTTTCGCCTTGAGCCTTGAGCACCCTGCTTTTGGCCAGCAACGTATAGCCGACCAGCTCGCCCTGGAGGGAATATCGGTCTGTGCGACCAGCGTTGGCAACGTCAAGTCAAGTCCCATATAGATCATTACGGGTGCATCGCCGGTTTGTTAATCGGATCCTTCGCACATAGAAGCCGCCACTTTCGATTTCTTCTTTCATTGCCCCCTTCTCCTCTAAAACTTCCCATCCGCATCTTTACATCCTATTCTGATTCAATCCGTGGAGCAGGAGCCCTTCTCTTAAAGGTTTTCTCCTTGAACAACAAGCATCTCTCATTGGAGCTGGCAAAAACGCTTATCGAAGGAAGCTGCTTCGATTTAAACCCCATTGCCTTGCAACCGTGAGGGAAACGCTTATCCCAGGTAACATAGTAATGTATACACCTATGACAATCCAACATCCATTTCCTTCCTGAAACATTTCCTGCAAGAACCGCTGAACCCCCCTCAAGATCCTGGGCGATGAAGCGATTCTCCGCCCGAGAAGGTCAGATGGCCTACGGTATAGCTATACCTCTCTGCCCTGCCGCCTGCCCCCTATCACGTCTCCGGTACATGGCTGGTCCTTGACGCTTGCTTTCAACACTGATTTTCTGTTTAATCTTGACCCCGGGTTAGCATGGGCACTTTTTGATATCGGTTGATCCCTTTTCATCATATAAATTGGCTGATGTTTTTTGTGACGTTCCAGTCATTCGTTACTTAGCTATACATTGGGTCTCTGAGCTTGCCACCATGGATCCGGGCCGTCAAATATTTATTTCAACTCCCTCGCGGGCGAAAAAGACTTCTGTGTCACCGGCATAACCCGGCTGGCAATATTTCTCTGACAGCTCGTCAATCTGGGCATCGGTTCGCATAGGATCATGGTGAAAAAGCGCCAGCCTTTTGACCTGGGATCGCTTCGCCACCTCAATGGCATGTTCGATAGAAGAATGCCCCCATCCGATCTTGGATGATTCATACTCTTGTTGTGTGTATTGGGCGTCATGAACAAGCAAATCGGCCCCTTCAAAAAACTCTTCCAATCTCCTGTTTTCTTCCATGGCCGCCTGCTCCCCCACCCTGCACATAGTTTCGTCATAGGATGGATCTTCCGGTTCGGCACTGAAAAGGTTACGAAAGGGCTCGGTATCATAAGCGGTGCAAAAGACCTTGCTGCCGTATTGAAATCTCAACCCGAGACAAAGCAGGGAGTGATTGAGGTATTTGGTGATGAGGGTAATGCCGTCACCAAGATCGTATCGACCTTCCGTGAGGTGGGTGTAACTTATCCTGGCTGCCAGTTCTTCGTGCCGCACCGGGAAGTAATGATACGCCAACTGTCCGCCTATCACATCTTGAAGGCTCACCTCCTTACTTGAGCACGGCCCATGAATCCGAATCTCGGTTTCCGGTGAATAGATTGGGGCAAAAAAAGGTATTCCCTGAATATGGTCCCAGTGGGTGTGGGTCAAAAAGATCTCGGCCTTGATAGGGTCTATCTTGGTCCTGTTGACAACCAGATGATTGCCCAGTTCTCTGATGCCTGAACCCGCATCAATGATAATGAGCCTGTCCAGTCCCTTAATGCTCAGTTGAAGGCACAATGTGTTCCCACCGTACTTGACGGAATTGGGGCCTGGGGTCGGGATAGAGCCTCTAACCCCCCAGAACTTGATCATCATCTTATTTCTCCTTTTCTACGACTCTCAAGAACACCTTGGCCTTTTCTATCTCACTGGTCACCATTTCCCTCAATCCTTCAAGTACGGACCCTTCGATTCCAACCAGTTTTTCCAGATCACTCGTTGTGCGTTCCTCGTGAAGGCAGTCTCCTGAAAATCCAATCATGAGCATTTTCATATAGGCATCTGCAAGCGAAACAACCGCCAGTAAGTTCGATCCCTGTTTTTCTATCCTTCCTCTATCGTGGTGGGAACAGAGGGCGTCGGTAAGAGTTTCACCGAGTCGCCAACTCTCGCCTATCATCCTGCCGACTGTGCAATGGTCGAGGCCAAAGATCATCTTTTCGGCATGGTACAAGGGGATCTTTCTGCTTTCTGCCAGTCTCAACGCTTCCAGATAGTCCTTCGGGAACTGGTTGTTCATGGGGATCTTACCGATGTCATGCAAAAGTCCCGCCACAAAATATTCTTCCCTCTCTTCCGGAACCACTCCCTTCAAAGAGGCCAGGAACTTTGCAATTATGCCCACACCGATAGAATGGGACCAGAACTCATCGGCAGATCTGGTTCCAAAGGTCCTTTCTCGGCCGAAGTTCTCCAGCACAGAAATACCGAGTATGAGGTTTTTCACATTATTCAAGCCCAGCATGACTATCGCCCGGGTCACAGAGGCAACCTTTCTGGGGAAGGAATAGAAGGTTGAATTTACCAACCTGAGAATACGGCCGGTCAAAACCGGATCAATGGATATGACACGATTCAAATCCACGGGGGACGTATTCGAATCATTGCATATTTCCAGGGCCTTCATTACAGTGCTGGAAAATCCCGGCGTCGAAGATATGTAATCCTGGATTTTCTTCGACCGCCCCCCCCGTCTGGATAATTTGACTCTCATGCCTATCCCCTTCCAGAAACAATCAAGCCCTTGTTCCCTTACGCCCTATGGATACGTAGCCCTGGGCAAGGTTCAGGGATTTCCCGCATCGACTTGACAACCCCTTTCCCTGGTACGTGTTCACAGGGGGAGTATATCAGGGGGAGCGTTTTAGATCCAGGCCAGATCGGGTTCCACCCAGCGGTTTCCCTTTTCGCTGCGGGTGCCCAGGCTGCGTTTTCGCCATGGCACGGCAAAGCGCAGCGCCCGCTCGGCCCGGTTGTTGGTCGGCGCCACACCCTCATGCGCCAGAAAGGTCCACAGCGAATCGAGCTGACGGATAATCCGGCGGGCAAGCTTGCCGGCCTCGTTTTGCTCCTGCTCCCACAGCGACAGGGTAAAGAGAAAATGCGGGTAGAAGAATTCCCACTGTCGCGGCTCCGGTGGCGCCTGGACAGTATAAAGCTGGACGCTGCATCGGTGCTGGCCGGCAAGTTCAAAGCGCTTGCGCGCCCGTACGAGGTCAACTTGTACGGGCGGGTGCGAACCGTTACCGCCTATGACTCCCGTTTGGGATTTGTAGCGGATGTTCCTGCTGTCAATCAATGTAACTATTTGAAAAGATACTCTTTTGCTGTAAAAATGTTGAATTATGGTACCCACCAAATCTAAATTTTATTATTGACCATGTATTTATTTAATGATATGCATGGTAGCCATCATGTATATCGAACACGTCAGATACAAAAGAGGCGAAAAGACCTACGAGCAGATCCTGCTCAGGGAATCCTACCGTCAACCCGGCGCCAAACGCTCGGCTGTAAAAAAGCGCACCCTGCTGAACTTGACCAAATACCCGCCGCAGCTGATTCGCGCGATCGAGCTGGCACTCAAGCACAAAGAAGATCTCTCGGCGCTGAGATCGCTAAAAGAAGTCAACCTTG